>Ga0209692_10000780_pt1 | contig 57855 bp, 96 predicted proteins | sample tdDd472_FD_187129 | JGI IMG/M metagenome (GOLD analysis project Ga0209692, IMG submission 187129) | Marine sediment microbial communities from the Atlantic coast under amendment with organic carbon and nitrate - tdDd47.2 (SPAdes)... | ecosystem: Environmental > Aquatic > Marine > Coastal >... | reverse complement strand
AGTCTTTTTGGATTAGCAAAGCGTTTTGTTTCTTCTCAGCTTCTGACGTCTCATGAGCAGTCAGTTTATAATGCTCGGGTTAGGACGTGTAATAACTGTCCTATATTAAGCCCCTACAGGCGTTGCGGTCGGTTCTGGGAAAAGTCTGGTAATTTTGTTAACAAGGGGTGTGGGTGTTTTGTTGATGAAAAAGCCAAAGTCAGGTCTGAAAAATGTCCATTAGGGAAGTGGTAGGTGTTTCCGTTTTTTTTTTTTATTTTTGGTTCAATATGAAAAAAACGTTTTCAGCTTTGATGATTTGTATGATGGTACTCTGCATTTCAAATGTCAGTTTTGGATCTGACATTAGCAACATTCAAAAATCCACAAATGAATTCGCATTTGATAATGATCAGAACTTGTCTGTTTTCGAAATTGATTGCAACGTAGATTCTGGACCGGCGATCGATATTGTCAGTTTAAAATCATTTGGAAGTCACCTGGGGAATTCGCCGCACGCAAAAATTGATTTCAACGTAGATTCTGAACCGGTTCTTCGGCCGAGAGTCTTTCTACTTATTGGTTAAACCTTCTTTATAGTACTTATAAAGAAGGCGGTAGAATATTCTATCGCTTTTTTTTGTTAAAGATTTGTCTATTTTAGACATTTTGTCTATTTTAGACAACGTATTAAGTTTTTATTATGAAGAAAAAAAGCCGGCCTAGATTCACCATTTCAGTAAAATCTACCATTGTATTATTTCTAGTTGCTAGTAGCACAATCTTTATTTTGTCGTATTGCGAAAATTGCTAAAGATGGAAGCTGTATTTTTTTCTTACTCACCGAGGGATTTTGTTGGTCTTGACAATAAAACAAATTGTGTAGTGCTAGAGTGCGCAAGTATTGTTAGTTCTGAAAGTAGACGAGTAATTCACCAGAATACAATTCCTTCAAGTATCTATATGGTTAAAGCAATGCTTACCCTAGATAAAAAGCGCCGCCGCTTTTTATTAGATATGTCAAGATCGCTTATTAAAGTTCAGGCGATAAACTTTGATAGTGATAACATAATTGAAAAACGATACAAACTTGCTGGTATTGATGAATTAATTGAAGAATCGAGACTAAAACCTTACAAAAATGGAGGAAAATAAAATACGTCCAGTGAAAAACATTGAGAACCTTGTTAGAGCTATCTTAATAGAGTTTCCCGATACTAGAGACAATGACAATCTGTTGATTTTAAAGGTGTGGGGATGGCAAAATAAATTACTGAGAAAAAAGGAAACGTCTTTTAAGAGTTTTGCTTTCGATTTTATTGCAAAAACATACGTTTCCGCAGAATCTATCCGTAGATATCGGCAAAAGATACAAGTTGAACATCAAGATTTGCGCGGCAAAAAATGGAAGGAGCGTAAGAAGAAATCAAAGGATGTAACTATAGAACATCGCTAAAACCTAAACTGTTATGCTTAAGTACCTATTACCGCAAAATCGAAGAGTACGCCTTAAAAAGAGAGAGAGGCTTATTTTATGGCTCGTATTCAAGTGGATAAGACACACATATAGAGATGTAAGATTTATTGACTGTTCGTTTAATCCAGAATATGTAGTGAAGGGCTCTGGAATCAATCCTATTGAGCCGCAACACTTAAATAATATTCATTGGTGCTCAGACTATATTTGGATTGGATCGGTTCCGGTCTATTGCAGATATTCTTCTACTTGGGCCAAAAGGCTAGTTACTGGATCTGTAGTTAAGCTTATAAATATGCCTGAACAATATAATGTAGGGTATGTGGGTGATGATATCATTCGCGTACAATCACGGATGGATACGAAGAAAGTTTTCATTGTAAGTTCGGAAGGCATTGAAAAAATTTTGAAATCAAGATAAGACATGGAGTTTGATTTAAAGTTAATAACAACAGCAGAAATTGCACAGATTGCAGAGGCAACAAAATACTCTAAAAGTCATGTTAGAAAAGTGGTGCGCGGATATTATGATCGCACTGAACGAAACATGATCATAATTGAAGAGGCTAATTCTATTTTGCAAGACCGTGGAGTTGATCCAATCAAGTAATAAAAAGATGAAAAGACTGCCATACAGAGAAGCCCCATGCTCGAATTGTCCTTTCCGAAAAGATTCTTTGAAAGGTTGGTTAGGGAAAGAAAGGATCCAAGAAATACTTGTTCAAAGTAGCTTTGTTTGTCATAAAACTACAAGAAACAATAAGACGCGATTGCAATGCGCTGGCCATATGGTTTTACGAAGAAATGGTAACATCTTTTTTGAACTAGCGAATCGGCTAGATGCTAATTTTAGCTTATCTGGTGGCGATATAGTTTTTCAAACAGAATCACAGTGTATTGAACATCATAAAAAATAACGCCATGTCTATGCACGACCTTAATTTCTTCAAGGATTTTCATTCCGTTTCAAGCTTGACAGAATCAATACGACCTAAAATATTTGAATTAACCAAAGATAAGATTCAAGAATCTTTTAAGGACACAGATGTGATGGAGCATAAAATGGAACTAATTGCTGAGATTAATGGGGTTCGATTTGTGAACGATTCTCGTGCCTATAATATCAATACGACTTGGTATGCTTTAGAAGTCATTGATGCGCCAATTGTTTGGATTGCTGGTGGCGTGGATAATAAAAATGATTGGAATGAACTTCACGACCTCATTAAAGAAAAGGTAATCCATGTTTTGATCATTGGTGAAGATCACGCCAATTTAAAGTCATTTCTGAAAAACAGTTTTGGTACTCGAATCTATACTATTATTGATGAAATCAATACAATTGCCCAGGTTGCATTTAAAATTGCTACTGATAAAAGCACCGTACTATTTTCACCAGCATGTGCAAGTTTTGATCAGTTTCACGATTTTGAAGATCGTGGACATTATTTTCAAAATTTAGTCAAAAAAATATAAAATGAAGAAGACTGTCTGGAGATATCCCCTTAAACCAACTGTTGAACAAACTATTTCTGTGCCTATTGGGGCATGTCTATTAACCGTTGCAACAAAAAGTGACAATCCACAACTATGGTTTTTAGTTGATCCATCGCAAAAAAAAGAAAAGCGTACTTTTTTTATTGTTGGAACTGGGACTGAGTTTGATGAGACACAATTGCGTTACATTGGAACCTTTTTGAACGACAATGATATGTATGTTTTTCATGTGTTTGAGCGGTTAAGTGTCCTTCAGAGAGATTTCATGAGCGACGTTTGGACCATTATTTAAATACTAATTGATAATATGACCAATTTTAAGCAGCTAATAATTTATTCTGTTGTATCAATAGCCGGAATGATAATCTCTCATTTTATTCCGAGATGGCTGTTTATTCCGTGGGTAATTGTTTCACTGGTCATTGGACACTTAATTAATCGTAAAAACTATTTGAAACGGGGAGAATAATCTATTATCACCTTAAAAACAAATACAATTTAAACCTTCGTAACATGAATACATACACAGTTTTTTTTTGGAAAACAGGGAAATCAGAGCTAATCGAAGGCGATGATTTCTATTCAGCATTTGAGAAAGCTGGTCACGGAAGAATGAACGCTTTGTCTGTTGATTTTCGTGCTGATGGAGACAAACGAGAAAAATATTTTTGGAGTAAAGAACGTGGAGAATGGCTTCTTGATCCAAAGTGGCAAGAAAATTAAACCTTCAAATAAATAGCCTATGAAACTTTTAAAGAATAGCACTTACGATGACATCATCTCTGAGTCGAGAAAACTTAAAGCAACGATCAATGCTTTCAGCATCGTCAATACAAATAATAAGATTTCCTTTGATCATATTGACAAGGTTTTGTTTGACATAAGCATACAACGAGCGATTGTTGGAAAACGTGGCTCTGGGAAAACACACTTTATAAAGAACAGCATTTTGCCATTCGTATCGAATCCAGTTGTCTTAGACCAAACAGGTGAGTATAAAAACCTGGAAGGTGTTCGGGCAATTGACCTTCAAGACTCACGATCGACATCCGAACTAGACGCCGAAAATTTAGATAACATATCACAATTATTGATAGTTGAATCTACGGAAGCTATCGGCCGGTATCTGAACAGTGTTTTAGCTCGTCGACAATTTAAGAATTTCATAATCGTCTCCAACTCATATAGAGAGCTATTCAAGATTAATCATGCCATAGATTTGATTTATGATTTTGGAACATTTCCTGATCAAAAATCATTAAAATACACCAGTGATAATCATCATAAAATCAAAAGAATGAATGATTATCCTGAATCCAGATTTTTGGATTGCCGAGTTCCTACAGAGTCAAAATAACCTTAGTTATGATCATTAACAAGACAATAGAGACATTACGATTAACGGAATCAGATCTAGCAGGTTATTTCGCCTCATGCCCTCCAGTAAAAAAGGTAATGAATGATAGCGACAACTGGGATGAAGTTCAGGTTCAATATGCTGTATTCAGTTCTCCAACTAGCCCTGTTTTAGTTTTTAAAATTAAAGAGGTTAACCCAAGTGATTTTCAGTGGTGCATAACATCTGTTTTGTTTCCTCCAGAACGTTACGTAGAGGATGTTTCAAAGAAGACTCCTAAACCTATGCCTCTCAACAAAAAGAAAATAATTAAACCTTCGTAAAATGAGTAGACAGGAAAGATTTGAAAAGTGGATCATGGATCGCGCTAAAGAAGCTGAGAAAAACGGAGAACAAATGTTTCTTCAAGTTCCAGAGGCATGGTGGGAACAAGGTTTGCACTGTTGTAATAACGGTCATGTGAATGGTAGTTATTTGAAAAGTGAGGAATTAGGCGGTGCTGTTTGTTTCAATTGCAGAGAAAAGAGTCAAATATTCCCGACAGGGTTGACAGAAGAAGAATTTAAAGCAGAAATGCAATTACTATAAAACTTTCGTAACTATGAAGAAGAAAAAATTATTCATATCATTTTCTGGAGGAGAAACTTCTGCATATATGCTTTACTGGTTGTTAAAAAACAAATTGGAAGAATATGAAATTAAAGTAGTATTCGCTAATACTGGTAATGAAAACGAAGAGACGTTAGAGTTTGTTCAAAGATGTTCAGAAGAGTTCAATGTTGAGATAATTTGGGTGGAAGCAGTTCCTACATGGTCAATAGTATTCAACGGCAAGAAGTATGTTACGAAAAGTGAGAATCTTAAGCAGTTTCAAATGATGCGGAAATTTGAGATTAAAAGAGGACGAAAACCTATATTACCAAAAGCAGGAACGACATTCGAGATTGTCAGCTTCGAGACTGCTAGCAGAAGCGGAGAACCATTTGAAAAGGTAATTCAGAGATACGGCATACCAAACAAGGCTTACATTCACTGCACTAGAGAGCTGAAACTCCAGCCAATGACAAAATACATGAGAAGTATTAACTGGAACAAGGGAGACTATTACACCGCTGTAGGAATTAGAGCTGACGAGGTGGATAGGATTGCGAAAGATAGGAAAGAAAAAATGATCATCTATCCCTTGATATCAGACAAGCCGATGACCAAACCACAGATTAATGGATTCTGGAAGTTAATGTCTTTTAGGTTGCAATTGAAAGGTTATCAGGGAAACTGTAAAGATTGTTATAAGAAGACTCAAAACAAGCTGTTGACGATAGCGAAAGAACATGAATCAATGTTTGATTTTACTAAGCGTATGACTGACAAGTACAGTAGGTTCAGACCATACCAACAACGTAAAGGGAAATCACTACAACAACTAAAAATGAAGGTGAATTTCTTCCGCGACAACATGACCCCGCTAGAACTTATAGCGTTGTCAAAAACGAAGAAATTCAAATTATCAGATAATGATGCAGACATTTACGAGTTTGAAGGAATAGATGATACAAACAATTACAATTCATGTTCCGACAGTTGTGAAGTTGAGTGGTAGTAAAAATTAAACCTTAGTATGAATTAGCCAGAGTCAATATGTATGGAATGTGGTGAAACTGCTACTAAGGACGAAGAGGTTGATGTTGGAATGGGAATAATTGAATTGTGGTGCTGGTGTGCCAAATGTAAGGTTGAGACATTCCACCCAATTCCATACGATAAAGAAAATTACCCAAACAATAAACCTTCGAAACTATGATACACGAAGCAGTAAAACCAACACAGAAGAAAAAACAAGTTGCAATATCTTGTGTCCTGTGAAGCACAATATGCTTTTATAACGCGCTACTGGAAGTTTCAGGACGCATTAAACAAAAACCTTTAAAATTTACTAAATGACACTATCATTTTCAGAAAACTTAGACGGTAAACAAACTCTTTTCGTTCAAAAAATATGGAATTCAATATTGATGGATCCAGGTCTTATTGATCAGGCTAAACTTTTTTGGCAATACCGTCATGCCCATTATAAGAAATTTTCTACTCATTGGAATATTGCAGCTGAAGGACTTTGGCCAAAGCTCCATACAATCCGGAAAGATGAAAAGAATCGATGGCGTGCCGGTAAAATAATTCATCCTATTATTAATAACCGGAGTAAAAAACGATTCCAGTTTGCGCCGGAAATGCCCGTAAGAAAAACTCAAAATATTGCTATTCTGGATTTAGGCATTGAAACCAGGGTCGAAATTGATGGAGAACATTTTGATAGCTGGTTTCATGATCCAAACTTTAATTGTTCAGGAAATAGAATTACTGAGCTTGCAAAAAATGATGGTTTTCCCGATGCTTGGAGTTTTTTAAAATATTTCAACTTTGACTATGAAGGAAAAATAATTCATTGGACTGGACTAGAATACAAACCTTTTAAATAAATGCTCGAATAAATGAACTATGAATGATCCAAACGTAAAATCGAAAACGGTATTTAAGAAAGTGACTGAATACTGGCTGGATTGCCAAGGATGTGAAACGCCTGTGAACAGCATGAAACTGGATCGACAGAATGAAGATTTATCTCTATCTCCGCATAAGTACATTTACAAATGCCATGTTTGTGGTCATGAGCAGTTTGCGTCCGGGTGGTATCCTCGCACGGAAGAGAAGCTGCGCGATGAAATTGACATCAATAAAATCAAAGAGAACTAATCACTCGAATAATTGAACTAAGCGAGTCCGGGGAAAATCGCATCTAAGAGTACCTATTTTAAAATACAACATCATGAACACTAAAAAGAAATACCCATTCAGTAACACTATCATTGGGGTGGTCTGTATTTATATCATCTATATGGTGTCAGATTATTCAACGGCTTTGGATTTTGTCCTGAATGAATCTTTTTTTGAGGCATCCATTTTAGCTTTAATCTGGGCGCTGTTTCTTGCGATTCATTATTTCAGACAGATTTCCAGTCCTCAGAATAAAATGAAAGAATCTGAACCTAGTTCTTTGAAAAGTCATCATCCACTGGTTTTTTCAGTAAAAAATCAATCAGATTTCCCTCAAAAAGTTGTTTTGCTTGGCTTTAATCGTAATTTTCAAAAACAAAATTTTGGGTCTGATCCACAAGTTTTGGTGCAATCAGGAGTATCTACTATTTCATACATAGAAATGGTTTCAGATTGCGCTATGTATCCTAGAGATTTGCATAAGATCCGAATGAGCCATGATGGTAATACTGAGTTTCCAAAAAATATGATTTTTCACTCTGCCGAAGGTATTGGTAGAAAAGTGTCTCAATCGAGAAACTTACCTAATATTGAATCAAAACTTGACAAGTCCGGTCGTGTCCAAAAGTCCATAATTGATTTTTATCAAAAGTGGTATGTTGATTCCAGATCTTTCATTGAATTTACGGCGCCACCTAATTCAGTGTTCAATATCGCATTATTTTTCACTTACAGAGGTGACGACGCTACTCAGTTTAGTTATTATGAGCCGAATAAGGAGTATAACGAGCGATTACAAGAAAAAGCTAGAGCCAATTGGAATAGCAATAAGGAACTTTAATCACTAATAAAAACTAAGCACAATGAAATACTTTCACTCAATCGTCTTCGAAAAAGACGAAAAATTTTTAATGATCGCTCCGAATTCTACTGGGGAAATTTCAATAATAGAAACTGAGCATCCGCAAGAGGCAACTATTTTTAACATTGGTTTTACAGAAGTTGTTCAACAATTCTTAGAGAAAAGTGAATTTGAGGGGTATTCTCCAGTTGTTTTAGAACTCTTTTTAAGAGAGCCTGAAGATACTTTAACAAAAGCTAACGAGGTTCTAAAAAGGTGTTTTGGCGAATTTAAAGAACCACAGCACAAATGGTCTGAGCATTTGTCTTCATTTGATCCAAAACTCATAACTGAACTTGGAAAAGCTTTAGGTTATCCTGAATGCTGCATATTGGAATTTTGCGATTCAATTGAAAGAACGGCGGTTAAAGAACAACAACCCAATAAAAAAGACAAAAAGAGATTAAAGGCAGCTCACGTAGATGGGCAGTTTCTTGGCTTTATACCATGTCTTACACATGCGAAAAAGATCAATCAAGGAAAAATCAAGCTTGAAGATTTAGTTGATACAAAGCAAAGAAGCAATGAGTTTCCGCCTTTTCCTCAATGGGACTTAAAACAATAAATCATGAGTAAGTTTAGTATTTGTACCAACATTGATTGTGATAAGCGAAACGTGTGCTTTACCTACAGGAAGAAGCCAGATGATTTAGTTCAGCCGTACAAACATTATTTTCCGGATAAAAATGGCGAGTGTGAAAATTTCATTGATATAAATCATTCGACGGTTCGTGAGAATCTTTTAACACAGCGGAATTATACGCCGTATTGTGGCAGTCACAATTGCATGCCGAGAAGATATGTTGTAGACGATCGATGGCCAAGAACCTTTTTTAATGGTGCGCAGTTTGAATGTCCTAAATGTTCTTGGTCATCTTCTTTTCCTGAAAATTTTATAACGGCCTATAAAGCGGTTTGGAACCTTTAATAAAAAAAAATGAAACGTACCCCAAAAAAAAATGAAGAGCTGCTGCATGATATTGCAGAAAAAATAGTAATCAATGTGCTGAAAAGTAGTGGGCAGTTTAGAAACGCACCGAAGGATTCAGAAATTCAATATGCTGTTGAACAAATGAAAACACTTCAATTTAACCATTCACTTGGCGATGAATGTTATTACGATAGTTTACCGAAAAATAAAAATGGGAAGCCAATCCATTTGAGTTCTTTTGAAGAAACTAAATGGGTTGTGATTTCAGATGATGGAATGGTAAATTTTAGGACTGCTAAATATCGAAGATCCGACAGCATCAAGGAATTTATGTCGTTATGGGATCCGGGAAGAGAAAATGGAAAATGGTGGAGGTGGCGAAAGCGAGGATACAGCTGTCAAAAAATTAATTTCAGTGTTCATTCACTCAGTTCAAATCATTAACTCTATGAAAATTCTACTATTATATGCTGCAGTCGCTTTTGGTGGTCCAATATGCCTGCTTTTAACTTATTGGTTCATTTCAATTTTAGCGATGTTTCTACGGGACTATTCTAAAATTGGTAAGGCGCTTAGTATTTTATTTTTAGCAGCATCACTATTTGTTTTCTATGGCTATCTGATTCCATATATCCACTTTTTTTAATTAAAACTAAAACGCTTTGGTTATGATTTTTATTCAACTCGTCTTCACTGTTATTCTGATGCTGATTGTTGTAGGAATTCCTATTGCACTAGCATTTGGTCTTACCATATTGGTCAATAAATATTGTGATTTCCCCCTTATTGGCGATATTACAATTATTCTAATTGTTTCTGGAATCGGATTCTATTTAATGCTCAATAGCTTTATGCCCTGGTTGGTAGATTCAATATTTTGTAAATGAAAAAGGAAATAGTTCGGGACTCATTAATTATGGTGGGGGGAAAGTCTGCTACCGTAATTTACCCTTCACTCAACAAGGTTAAAGTTCGATTTAATGATGGAACAGAAAAAATGGTTAGTTACTCTTTAATTTTAGACAAACATGAAAGCAAGACTACTTAAATCTATTCTCAACGATACTGGATATATAATTTCAAATCACCCAGACTACATAGCGGTAGGTTCTACGTTATGCCATGACCTAATCAAGGTTACTAAAAAGACACTGAAGATTAGTTATGCTTTGGACACATTTAGAGAAGGAAGAAAATCCTTAGAAAACAAGCCAAAACTGATTTTTATTTGGGACACTTTAAATGAGCTGATTTCTAATGGCCAAATTTCTGAAATAATAAATGGAAGGGATACTATTGAAAATCCCCTACCCGTTTATACTGTTCGTGAAGGAAAACTAGTTAAAAGTATTACAGATTCCTACGGCTGGCCGAATACGGATGATGATGGCGTTTTAATGTATAATAATACACACTTTTCAACATCAGAAGAAGCTCTTGCTTACGGTATTAGCGAATTGAATCATAAAAAAAATCACATAGAAGATTCAATCCGAGAATTGAGTATCAAACTTAATGAACGAAAAGCATCTTTGGGTCAGTGCAATGATTCAATTCAGCGATTAGAAGAACAACTAAACTCAAAAGCATAATTTATGAATAGTGATATTTACAATCTATTCTCTGGAATTACTTTACGAATAGATAAAGACGGGCAAATAATAAATCCTTGGAAGAGAAATAGAGAAGGTTTTCGGGAAGAATTTGAAAAATTCATAGATGCGGCTGAATTTCGATATGCGGTTGGCACAAATGACTTCATTAAACTAACTTCCGATAACCTAGACTTAAATAGTCATGAGGATTTAGCATTTCTTGGAACGCATATTTTAGATCATCAAACACTTTTCGCGGAGTTGGTTCCGAAGAAAAATCATTTCGTTGCTATGAATGATGAAAAGGCAATTTTAAAGCCAAAAAGTTATCTGGGATATATCGAAGATGGAGCTGCATATCTTGAAGAATATGGACCAGAAATGACTGAAAATTGTATTCTCTACAAACATTCGTCTGAAGAGTGTTGGTGGTATGGCTTTGAATCGTTAGACTACCACGCCAATACAATTACCAATGGATCGCTTTTCATAACGTTCAACAATTCAAATTCTGGAGGTTGGGTTTCGTTCGAGCATGGTAAATATATGTACGGATTTTTAAACTATGATGAGCTCATGTTTTATTTAAAAAAGCACGAGGCACTATTAATTCTTAACCAGTAAAACACCTAAAAATTATGAGTTGGATTTTAACTTCAGATAAACATTTCGTGGATCTTGAAATCAAAAAAAATGAACAAGGTCAGATTATTGAATATTCATGGATTGAAAATAAATATACCCCCCAAAACCATTTTCTTGTAGGATTAAGAACAAATAAGGGATTTGTTTATGAATTGGTCATTTTAACTGAGAATGGACTGGAAGTCGTGGTTGAAGATGATGTTGAGCCCTGGTCTTGGTCCATCGTTGATGTTGAATGCTGGATGGCAATTGAATCACCATTTAAAGACTAAACGAAATGATTAAAAAACAAAAAAAGCAGATGGTAGAAATTTGCCCTCACTGCAAGTGTGAGGTTTTCGATTTGCCTGGTTATTTACCATGCAGTAATTGTGGGGAATATTATCTCTATCCAGATGAAAGAGAGCCGACCGGTAATGAAAAGGAGCAAATTATTCTATCTAAAATCAAAGCGTTACGGTTTCTTTTCATATCCATTATTATATTTTTTGCCTACCCACTAATGTTGACCATAATAGGCGCAACTGTTATAGCAACAAATTCTGATATCGCGGTTGGTTGGATTTTCTTGGGAATTGGTCTGCTCTTATTTCATGATAAATTAAGGGTGTACAAAAAAAGAAATTGAAAATGATAGTAACAGATGGGTATAAGCCACCTTTTAGAGTTGGCCGAAAATTGCAACGGGCGGTTGTTGATAGCAATGGACGAGAAGTACAAACATTTAAACCAGGCTTTGAAGATTTAGCGAAAATAGTTTGTGATTTGCTGAATGGAAGATATGTTCTAAACAGCGAACGAGAATCTATCTTAAAATCGCTTCCTGAAAAAATAGGAACAGATGAATGTTTGGTGATTAGAAAAAAGGCTGACCGTTGGTTAATAACTTATACAGACCAAATGATTTATGGTATCCATTCGTGTTGCTGCAATCCAGTATTTATAAATACTGATATAGAGCAGGCAGCTTTAGAAGCGATGAAGTGGCTGATAACTAAATCTAAAATATCCGAATGATAGCCATAACAACAATTTTCAATAAAATGTTTCATACCAACAAAAGAAATTATAAATGAATATTACTCATGCACCACTTTTTGCAGGGATAAACGGATTTGGTATTGCCGGAGACCTTTTAGGATGGGAACAAGTAATGCATTGCGAGATAGATGACTTTTGCCAGCGAATTATTCAATATTATTGGCCACAATCAAAAGCACACCATGACATCAAAGAAACAGACTTCACAAAGTACAGCGGAACAATTGACGTTCTTTCAGGAGGATTCCCCTGCCAGCCATTCAGCCAAGCAGGAAAAAGAAAAGGCGTTGACGATAACCGCTATCTCTGGCCAGAATATCTCCGAGCAATACGCGAAATTCAGCCCCTTGCCGTGGTTGGTGAAAACGTTACTGGAATCCTCAGCATGGAAGAACGAGAGATGTTTTTTAGAGTGGACAGTAGAAACACTACCCGCATTGCTGACATTGACACACATGAGGAAATATACACACGACAAGCTTTATTGCTCGTCGGAAGTATCATTGAAGACCTTGAAAAAGAAGGCTACTCCGTCCAAACATTTGCTATTCCGGCTGCGGGTGTCGGCGCTCCCCACAAAAGGGAAAGAATCTGGTTTGTTGCCTATCGTAACGACCGGATCCGACCGGAACACAGACTATGCACAGGGAGGCAGAAGCCTGAAAACTGGGCTGAAGGATCAAGGTCTTCTTCCCACTCCGACAACCATGGATTATATGCCCCCGAAGACGGACAAAGCATGGAATCGAGAAATGACAGAGACGAGACCGGGAAGAACAAAACCATCGAATCTACGAGATGTTCCGTTTCGTACTCCTCACTTGCTTCCAACGCCGAGAGCAAGAGCCGCACAGGGAAATTGCAGCAACAACCGAAAGAGGAGAAATTTAGAGGACAGGATAGCGGAGCTGTTACCAATAGCCGACGACAATCCGGCGAAGAACACAGGGAAAAGGAAACAGGATGGACTCCAGAAACGTGCCTACTTACAGACTGGCAAGACTTCCCAACTCAATCCCCTGTTTGTGGCAGAAATGATGGGATTCCCACCAAATTACACGGTATTACCCTTCCTAAATGGAGAAACGAATCAATCAAAGGATTCGGAAACGCAGTAGTTCCACAGGTAGTAATACCGATTTTTCAGGCAATACAACAACAAATACAATCATTATGAATATTAATTTATTTTTTTGCGATAGTCCAATTCATGACTTCGATCGTTGTCCACGAGAGAAGGCCAAAGGGTGTGGTGGATGTTATTATAAAAATGACCCATTGAAAAATAAGGAAAAGAAAGTCGTAAGCCAGTTTGAATTTGCAATTGGTAATGCATGCGATGAAAAGTTTTCACATACGCACCGACCAAGAACCGATTCTGAAGAACTTGAATTGAGACACGAAAAAATTCAACGAACAGCTGATCAATTAAAAATCAAACCCTCAAATAATAAAGAGCATGACAAAATGGGCTAACAATTTTGAAGAGCGTAGCTCTCAAGTAAAAGCTATTTTCAAGGAATTAGGATTTGAGTTTCCGCAAAATACCGAACAATTAAAGGCATGGGATAATGCATTTAAAGATTATCCTATTCAAGTGGATGAAAAATGCATTGATCCAAAAAAAATACTCAGAGACATTAAAGCAGAAAAAGTTTGTCTTTATCGGCATCCAGATTATGATGAATTATTAGCGCCATTCACTCAGACACTAAAGGGTGAATGGGTCTATGTTGAGTGTTATCCTACAGGAAAACCAATAAAACGCATTAGAAGCTGGCAAATTGGCCTTAAACCACGTTGCCGTTTTCGGTTTGGAATTAAAAGAGAAGAACTAATAGAGGTGTCATTATAATGTCTATCGATCTTCTAAAATGTTTGGTCGCGTAATTCCAACAATAACAGCAATAACAAATGCCATTATGATTATAGCAACAATTTTCATTTTATGCCTTTGAATTGCGCTTTCAACAAATGTTTGGCCATTATCAAATGCGGGATTACTGGGATTAGGTCGAGGCATATCATCCGTGCCTCCTTGAGCCACCGACATAACTTCTGTTGATGTTGAAGGCTCTATTCCATAATTGGGTTGAAAAATATCCATAATGTGAATTTAAGATTTAAGATTTTGATACTCTTTGCCATGTTTGGCCCAAGCTTTTCTGATGTATGAATTGTTATGTGAACCCGAACGATCAAGGTCTATTCTTTGCGCATAGTCCGGATATGAATCATTGACCCATGCCCGAAACTTGTCGCCTTGCTTTTTTGTTATAATTGGAAAAGCAGCGGTTGTACCATTGGAAGAACTGAGCTTAACCTTTAAAGGGCGTTTATCAATATTTTCTTCCGGAATACCTACTTTACGACACCAATCACGCACATCAAAGCAAGGACATCCCTTTACGGCTGTTTGATTATGTCCAATTATTTTCACTTTTGGGTTTTGGCGTATTTCCTTCTTAACTGCAGCCACCAATTCAAATTCCTGAGCTGGTGTCATTGTATTTTTGAAGAAGTGTCGCTTCCTGCCATTTCTCATTTCCCATTCCTTTGACAAACCACCGGCATATACGAAGTGTTTTGTCACTGAGTTAAAGCCAACAGCCCCATAAGTAATTTCGTTGGAATCAATCCAATTATCTCCGTTATGATCAACAAAACTATGATAGCTTCCATCTTCAAAAAAGATGCGTGAGTAGCCTACCCGATCCCATCCACGACCTTTAATACTTCTGGCAAGCTTGCCGCCAATCTTTTCGTTTGGAAGCGCTTCTCGGCTTGCGTAATTTACACCTTTGAATCTAACTTTTCCGCCAGATAGATCCTTTGGGCCCATGTGCATTCTTTCAATCAGCGACCGGTCAACATTTTGACCTTGAATAGTAGCTGTACAATGGATCATTAAAAACTTATAGTTTGCCATATCAAATTTTTTGGTTTTTCATTACGGTTAAATACTTCGAAGGGTTAATCAAGCGCTTGTCTTTGTCAAGTTTAAAGGTAGTTACTGCGACCGTATTACCTACGTTACCGCCAATGGCCAGAGCGTCATATCCGGAATCTGTTTTTTTTAGATCGAATACCAAATCCGTATGCGTTGGGGCGCCCTGATACAAGTTATAAAAATTTACGCCTGGTTTACGGCTTACACCTACTAAATCACCTACTTCGACGGTTGCTTTATCTGGAGCATACGAATAAAAGATTGCATCTCTATCGCCGGCTTGCTTTGCGCGTTTACCATCGAGAATGTAGGTTGAATGACTAGAACTATACTTAAATCTATTATCTGCTCCCCATTTATGCATAAGGTTTGAAATGTATATTGCGGACCAGAAGTATTGGTTTTGAAATGATTGTGTCATTACTCGATCTACCGAAAAATTCCAGCCAATCAACTTCCAGTAATCAGCGATCATTTCTGCACCTTTTCTATCAGTCTCCTTTAAACCTTGCCACTTTTGCAAGTCTTCAGAAACTATTCTTTTCAACACCGATTTCGACAGTGACTTTTGCTTGCTTAAAATTATTGCAGCCAATACAATTAATCCCAGAAAAACTGAAACAAGCGAAGCCATTCCCACTTTTGCCCAATCTTGCTTTGTCATTTTGAAACAATTAATGCGATTGTTAAGATAATGAAAAGAGGAATTTGTGATTTGATCACTTCAGCCGATGATCGATAAGTCCTTTCTGGTGTAGTTTCTTCAAAATAATTTAGGTCGAAAAAAAGAGGGGTGAAATAATTTACTCCATCTTTAAAATAAACTGCATTAATTCTTAGACGATTATTTACAATTTGACCTGAAATTTTATCACCAGCGTTCATACTGAAAACAACAATGCCTATATTGTTTCTTCCGACATCATAAGCTTTGCTTATCGGCACGAGAACTTTATATGTCGCCGGCGGAGAAACTTGCATTATTTTGCTTTAGATCCAGACATGGTGATTGCCAAAAGAATAATTGCCAGAAGAAATAGGCCAATAATTGAGGCAATTACCGCAGCACGATGTTTTTGAAACCAAGTTTCCTCATTACCTGGTGTGAGTGACGTAGTTTCAGTGTTTTTTGGCGGTGCAGTAACAACGATTTCGTCTAATTCTTGAGTTGCACTTTGATCAATACCAAATACAATATTGGTCTTTTTTTCCATGCCATTTTCGATCTGTGTAATGACATCGTTATATCCGGAGGATCTTGCAATCAAAAAGTTTGAGAACCTTTGAGTAGGGCACGGTGCATTATTGCATGGTTCTTGGATTAATGGCATATCAATATTATACCTTCCCTGATTATCAGATATTGCGCCAATGTTTTGTCCATTATAAGGCAAGGGTTTGCCTGTCGCATCAGAAACGATAATTTTAGTGCCAAAAAGAGGCTTTCCAAAGCGATCTAAAGTCTGGCCTTGTATTTTTACAAATGTAGGTGCTGTTGTGTTATACATCTTTTTCGGTTTTAGTTGGCTTTTTATCGTTTGGATCAAATTTTACTGAAGATCGATCTTTTGAAATTATTATAGGTTCCCGATTTAATAATTTTAAGAAACCAGTATAAATTCCCCATCCAAATATTTCTTTGAAGTTTTCATCGATGCTTTTCACTTCATGGACCGCTATGTATAAAATCGTAGCTACAAGAAAAGGAATGTTGTAAAAATCTTTGATCGCGTACTGAAGCGTTGCGGCTAATACGCATAGTGCTGTAAAACCGAGAAGCTTACTTAATGTTCGATAAAGCTGAGAAGAAACTAAATACTCAGCAACTTCATCCTCTTTTAAAAGACCTAACTTTATTTTTTTCCGATCAGATAGATCACGTTTTACCGTTTTCCAAATTCCAAATATGAAGTCAACTGCCACAATAAGAGCAACCATGACAATTGCAGGAATGGCAGGCAGTATAATTGCCATTAGGGTGGCAACTATTTCCCCCCAAACTATTGAAAATTTTGAAGATGGTGCTTTAGCCATAGATTTATTAAACAATGCTCTTATGTTTTTTGAATTTCTCAATTATCACATCTGCTTACTTTTGTAAGAAATGATGTAATGATAAAAAATGGAGTAACTCTGGAAGTCCCGTGTGTTACTCCATTTAAAAAATGTACAACTATTTAATTGAACCAAATGCGGACCAATTATTTTCAGTGTTTAGTCGGACAATAGCTGTTTGACTATCAGTGCTTATGGCCAACGAAGCCGCTCCATTAATTGTATCATCTACATCGGCTACTAGAGTAATGTTGTTCACTGCAGCATTGCCCGAAAGATCAAATACTTGTATTTCTACTTCACGTCCTCCCAACGCTAAAACATCTTCTACTTTTGGTAGATTTACTGTTACAGCCGCCAAAGCAGTTTGGGCCTCTAATCTTACGATTCTCGTTTGGGATTGTGACCAAGTAGAACTTGCTGTCAAATCAAATGTTCCTGTAATTTTCATTTTTACATTTTTAAGGATTAATTATTAATGATCAAAGTTGAAATCGCCTTTGTTTTTCGAATCAGCCATTTCTTCTCTCATTTTTTCAATTTCATTGTCATTTACTTCTTGACCATGAACCATGCTGAATTCCTTGAGTAAATCATACTTGCGGAAAAATCTATGATTATGAATAAAATTCATAGCAAGCTTGTATTCTCCATCGACTTCACTTGGTTCCGATACTGGTTGGACTTCAATGTAACACTCAAAGCCATCGAGAGTTAGTTTTTCTGGAATATTTTTGACTGTGCCTTGGTCTAAATTACCTTTGTCGAAATGTACATTATGTACATAAATTTCTGCTTTAAAAATCTGCAAAAATGATTTCGAAACAGGGCGACCGATAAACGATGCGTCAAACTGCGTTAGGGCATTAAGCTTTACAACTTCTGGATTGAACGCATTAGATTTACTGAAAATTCGGCAACGTGCTACATAGGAGCCTCGTTTTGGCTCCGGAAAAATTACAAGTACCAAATCTGTAGGCTCAACTTGCCGCGTTTCACTTTGAGTTTGAATAATGCTTACAAACTCGTTCTCAACTCTTTTAATGTCAATTTTCATTTTATATAGGTTAAAAATTTATGCCCTAAAAGTAGCTTATCCTGTATAATATTTCAAACTTTCGGTAAAATTGACTGGAATATTCCTTAAGGAAAAAACGCCAAGTTCAATACTAATTCTTCCGGTCACAGTTACCTTAACTTTTTTCTTCCAGTTCGGATCATTAATTACTGTACCACGATCAGACAAGTATCTTAAAATATGTTTTGGAGCTACCTGAACAATTAATGGTAGCACCGAGTTTTTTTTACTTGATAGCTGAAAGTTACTATTAGTTTCTATCGTGCTCATGTAGTAATTATCAAAATACACGCGCAAATAAGTTTTTGAAACTATAACATTAAAAGGAGTTGGATTATATATCCACATTGGCATACGCATATCAATACCTTTAGCCGAACGGTTCAAAATCTCAAACCCTTCGGCCATGCCGTATTCAATTTCATTCACCCATTGTCTAGCCTTTATAACTAATGCTACTACGGCCGTAATTAATAGCCCAAAAAATACCAACAAATATTTTTTCATCAGAAACTAATTTTATTCGTTAAAAGTAAAATACCAAAAGTCGATAATGCTATAAGCAACGATATAACAATGAAGATAACCACCATTTTTTTAGGACTACCATTATACGATTTAACATATTCTAAAAATTCCGGCGATCGATCTACTGATTTTTTTAGCCCTCCAGTAGAAGAAATTGAATTAATTGTATATAATGGTTTACCAAAACCCGCATTTGCATGATATATTGCCAAAACACTATCCGGAAGATTTTTAAATCCATTAATATCTTTTGAGCCGTAATGATCTTGATGCGATGTAGAAAAATCTTTTTTGAATCGCTTTAGGAAATAAAGTATAGCTACTTTTGCAGCCACCTTTGGATCAGAAAGTTTGTCTGGGTTAGAAACTAAATCAACTCCAACAAGACGGCTTAATTCGGCATAATTACCTCTAAAGGTTACTTGATTAAAACCGCGGCCTCGATATAACCATCCTTCATTCGAAGAATTTCCATAACGCCCTCCGTAAACAGTGTTAAAAAATGCAACTTCATCACGCTTTAATTGATTTAACTCTGAATCGTTTAAATGTGAAACTCTCGATCCAAAAATCTCTCGAATTCTGGAGTTAGAAGTATTCGCATAGTTTTTTTCAGCCTGTGGTCTAAAAGCACTTTCTTTGGAAATTACAGAAAGTATAGCTGCCTGAGTAAATGGATTTTTTATTCCATAGCGTCTCATTGCGTCAATAATTAAATTGACGTTTTTTAATTGATCAGCCGATAATCCATTAATATAAGACATAGTTGTTCAGATATTTTTTGTTATGATATCGTTCAGCTTACAAACTTCAATGCATCTGAACGTACCCAAACATTAAAACCTACCGGATGTTGGCCTACAGGCGTTTGAAGCTCAACACGATACCACACTTTAGGTTTTGATTCACTGCCCATAGTAAAGTTTACAACTTTGCCAACTACGTTTGGCGAATAAACTTTACCAACGATGTTGTTAATCCAACCATTATTTACCATTGCAGAACTTCTAGCATTTACATAGCTACCCTTCGGGGCAACTTGTTTGCCTGTTGCTTTAGTTGGGTCAATTGTCGATGGTGTAACAGTTGAGGAACTAGAATTAGAGGAAGATGATGCGCCCTTGACAGCAGCTTTCATATTCAGCCAAACATTTGAATTATTGAAAACTTTATTTTTATTTCTTCCGGACTGAATTTTTATAGTTTTGCCTCCATTTGAATAAACTCCAGAAGAAATTGGAGTGCTACTATTATTCGCATAAAAACGAATACCCATAGACGGATAAAAACGGGCAATATTTAATCCATTGTTGAATTCTACTCGTACGCTTCCATCATTTGGCTTGCTGTATGTCAAGTTACGCTTCTTCAATTCAGAAATAACCGTTTGCAAAGGGTTTTTTGTTGCCATATATTCCTCACCATACTTCTTAAATGCCGAAGCAGTATTTCGACCCCAAACACCATCAGCACCGGCTGAACCTAAAATTGAAGTATCTTTCTTGAAAGAAAGAACCCACTTTTGAAATTTCATTACTTCTTCCTTAGAGGAAAATGGATTTGACGGTGTATTACCGAAAAAGTTTGATCCAGAACTAGTAGAAGTCGATGGTGGAGAAATTGGCGGACTTGATACAGGAGGAATGCCTGGTGTAAAATCGAAGTCTCCCATTCCTTTATCTTTCAACACGTAAAGTTTAGAATCTTTTTTGAAAAACATCAGGTAACTTAACACCGCTACTGCTACAAGTGTTGTTATCGTTAAAGCAATTTTTACTGTCTGATTCATATTAGTACAATTTATACTTTTTCAAATATTTTACGACCGCAGCATAATAACCAGCTGGATCTTGCCATTCGTTTGCAAACAATTTTGTTAGCGTTTTATAGTCCTTAGCATAATACTTGTTGTAATAAGCATAAAGACGTTTTAGACGGTTTTCGTTCAAACGTAAAACCTTAAGGGCTGTAGAAGGATGGTAAAGCATGTTATACCCTTCTAAATTCTGTTTTATTTCGTAGGCTATTTTATTAGGATGCCAGTTTTTATCCATTTCAGCCTCAAAAGCAGCCTCATTTGCTGCTTGTTCAGCTTCAATTTCTGCATCAGTCATTTCTTCAATAACTGGTGATTTTGGTTTTTCCTGTTCTATTTTTTCAACTTTCTTTTTAAGAACAAAAAGAACAACTGTAGAAATTAAAACAGAGGCAGTTACTCCTATGATTACCCAATTTAAAACTGATATTTTCTTTAAACCATCCATTAAATTCTTTTGGTAATGCCCTTATTCTTTAAAACACGGTTAATTTTATCTTTTTCGCCTTGATTCAAATCTCCATCAATCCACTCTTGTAAGTCGTAGCCGCCCTTTATTCCAAAAGCACTAAATAATTCTAAAAAGTCTAAATCATTTTTCAGGGCGCCAAAAATACTGTAAATGGTATTTTCATCTGTACCGTAAGAAGTAGGATCATACCAAGTAGATTTCATTGCATTATACAGTCTTCTTCCTTGTTGCTCATACCAACTTTTTGAGTAAGAAAGTCGCATGCCCTGAAATGCCAAAACCTGGTGTTCACTTTTATTATCACGAGCAATTCTAGCGGCACGAATTAAGGAAGAAACTTTTCTACCTATGACATACAACATTATCATAGCAACAATTGATAAAGTAATGATAAGAATAACCTTATTCTTGTCAAACTTACCTTTGCCGGCCGCAAGGGAAATAGGTGCTGAAATCATAATTTTTTTACAGGATTCTTTCGTTTAACGTATCAGATCTTCCGTCTATTTTTTTATTGATCATGTGGTTCACAACAAAATATGTTACTACTAAAATCAAAATTGGAATAGCAATTGCTAAAGTGTCTTTTGTTGTCATACAAAATTGAGTTATAGCATACCGGCATTTAGCCGGTATGCATAATTAAAAATTACATGCTCAATGATCGCATTCGTCGGCGACGAATAACCGGTTGAAATGGACCCATATTATTCAGTCCAGAACATCCGCCATATTGTCCGGTATCCGGGTTCCACGTTCCACCACTGTCTTTACAGAATTGCTCACATGTTACGCCATTATATTCTGCCATTTTACAAGGCGTAGGCTGATTTCCAGATGCGCCAGCTTTTGGTTCAGCAATTGCGCTATCAATATTCATGTTTAACATCTTGGAAACAATAGATGTTATAATTAAACCAATGGCTACGGCCAAGGAAAGTTCTAAAACTTGTTTTAAGGTTGCATTCATTTTTTTTGATTTTGACGATTTAAAATTTAATTAATGTGCCATCTGGTTGAAAATGTCATTTTGATGAAGGGAATTTCGATCGGAATTCAGATCATTATTAGCTTCAATAATTAGTGCTTCAGAATCAATTGTGCCAGGTGATTCTTCAGGCAATTCTTCAATCGCTGAATTTGCCAATTTTTCAGCGTTATACTTATTGTAAACGACAACCAGAATAATAATTCCGACTGTGATCCAAATCCAATTTTTTTCGAGGAATTTAATCATGACTAGAGTTTATGTGAGTTTTAATTGATTTTTTCTTATTACTATTTTTTTCTTTTGGCTTGCCGGAAATTGAATTTGAGAAGAATTTTCTACTGAAGCAATGAAACCGTCAGATACATCCATTGATGCAATACCAGAATTTGATTCTTCCGGATATCGATATCTACGCCAAATTAAATAGCCTACAGTTATAGATATTGCTATCCCGATAACAATCAATGATATTTTTAATCCTTTATTCATAATTAATGAGAGCACCCACAGGCTGAGGATTTTTGCTCCATTTTTTTTGCGGTGGTTTGGTTCACTGCTATAAGAATTACAAGTGCAGTAATGACTAAAATCCATTGATGCGATGTTTTCATACTATCCTTTTAAAAGTTTTGGAAAAATACCGCAAGGAACCTCAGTACTCATAGTGTCATTTTGACAAAATATTTTACCGTCAAAACATCCCCCACATGACATGCCTTTAGCCTCTGCTAAATGAACATTTCTAGTTTTCTGAGCGTTTCTAACCATTGCAGCTATGACAAGTCCAACAATAATTACTATCGCCAGTCCTATCAATATTTTAATTCCTAAATTCATTATCTCTTATTCTTTTTCGCTATACTCTATTTTACTTACTAAAGCAAGTATTAACAGACCAACAACGATAATCATCAACTGTTTTTTCATCAATCAGTTTTTGATTCATAAAGCACCCTTCGGGCATTTCTTTTTAATAATTTATTTAAACCATAATCGTCATAAATAACCGTCACTCGAATTTCAGTTTGAGCATTCATATTTAAAACAACATATTCGTTTAAACCCAAAATCAGTCCTTCGTAATACATTTCCACAATTCCCGTTTGGAATTGGTCCAACGGAAGTAAGCTTAACGGGTAATCTGAAAAAGATACCATTTGGCCGTTAGGCTCTCTTCTGTAAAAAGTCAAGGGTTTAGAAAGCTGATCAATATTTTGGTTTGTAGTTCCAAACAAGCCCAGTCTAATCCCCAATATTTTTTTGGGATTAACTTCTTTATCCCCTATTAATTCGTCATAAGAAGCTTCGTTTCCACTGATTATTCGCGGAACAACCAAAGCAGGAAAAACAGTAAAAACCCAATTACTAGCAAAAAGTGCTATTTGTCTTGGATTAACTGACTGATTTCTTATGACAAATGAATCGTCTTGTCGATACAAAAACGATGGTTGTAATAATTTGTCTCCAAACATTCATTACAGATTATATGGTTTTCCAAAATATTCTCCGTTATAAATTTTGTGAGCAAACTTTCGCAACACTTTGTCCCGAACCTCATTTTGAGGGCTTTGAAAATCCTCAAATACAGTTTCAAATGCGTTTATATATTCTGAAAGCCCAAAACCACTCCCCAAATAAACGGTCAAGCCATTCAGGTCCGCGCCAAATTCATCTTTTGCATTCAATCCCATTATCGGGTTTTTGAACACATGCCCATATTCATGACACAGTATGGCCATTCTACGTGATTGGCTCATGTTATCAAAATGCTTTTTTGATATCTCAATAATTCCAGACTTTACACCAATCAAAGATGGAGTAGAAAGTATTTTTCCCTTGTGAGACTTGCAAACTGGCAAAAGAACAAATTTGAACTTTCCGCTTTTTGAGGATCTAATCTTTCCGTTAGGATCCAAATTGGGAAATTGCTGAACAAATTTCTTAGCAAATTCTAAAAACTCTCGATCCCCGGACCCCAAGTGAACGTCATAGGTTTTCAAGGAATGTTTTGAAACAATTTCCATTGAAAAGGTTTTATCTTTTCCTAATGGCTGGCGACCATACCGCTTAGAAAAAGTCTCTACGATTACATCCTTAGACGTAATTGGTAGTTTTAAAATGACCTTTTTTGGGCCTGACAAGTTATCAATTCGGGAAAGAATCAAATCGTTGTTAGTCGGGTCATAAACAACGGTTTTTATCAGATTCTTTGGAGCATTGGTTTTTAAAACAACGCTTAAATCCATTGGCTGATAATTGCTATTTATGATGTATTTCAAAGTACGTGTTGGTTATTTATTTTTAAAAAATTGATAACCGGCATAAAGCGCAACAGCAATAATTATCGTTATTACAATTGCCTTTTTTGCTTTATTGTTAGTTTCTTGGGGAGCTGGGATTCGGGATTCTTCTGAACCTCCGCCTCCAAAACCGACTCCGCCCCCAGAAAAAGAACCAGAACTGATCATGGGGTTGTAATCAGTAGAAGGAATTTCTTCTTCAATCTGTTCAATTGTCCTCGGCGTTACGGGTACGTATAAAGTGGTAGATGGTTGAATAGCATTTGAAAGATCAGTTATTTGACCAATCGTAAACTTAGGATCCTCAATTTGATTATCGGTATTCGCCGATATTTCCGCAACATCAGTTGTAACCGTTTGCTGATCCGTCGTAGATGGCTGATCAGCAACGGGCGCGGGTGTATTAATTGGTCTAATTGGTGCGGATGGCGTTTCCGTTGTATCGTCCATAGGTTTTGATTCCCTGGTACGTATTGTTGTTTCGCCATTAGTACCGAAAAACTCTTCTGTAAATTGATTACGAAATCTCATTTTAAACGTTTTTGTAAATAATTAGCGACACTAACGCTAAAATCATTAATACTGCAACAGTTCTTACTATTGTTCTCATCAACATTTCGCCCTTGTCAATTTCCGTGGTGACAGTAGAAACTGGAGAACCGGAATATTGTTGCGTTATTCCATTTAAGGTTGACGATATTTGAGAACTAAACGGCATTAATGTTCTGATTTTGCTTTACGTACAAAATAAACTACCGTGGCTATCGCAATTGCCACTAACATTATGCCTACCACTAACCATGTAACTTTTCTGCGTCTTTCGCGTTCAAAGTCCATCTGTTGCTGCTGATAGTCGAATTGTGAATATGTATTGAATACATTACTATCCCAAGTCGATTGGTTTCCGTTCGTGAACAATCCAATAACACCGCCTACACTGTTAATTACTTGAGCCGATCCAGAAAGAATAGACCCCCAATCTGTATCTTTTTTTGTCTGTTTCACACCCCCGTCTGGAGTTTCTTTAAGTCCGGTAACTTCTGAGTTCCCCTGTTCAGACTGAGAGCCAGGAGCATTCTGCATGTAAAATTGCAGTGCTTCATAGCTGGTCATTCCGTTTGCGCTTAAACGATCATTATTACGATACTTCTCAACAACCTCTTTGCCGGCAGTTTTACCATTAGCTGGCATTGGTTTTCTGAAAAAACCATCATTAACCAATGATTTACCATAATTGTGCGTTACCAAAAGTGTCATATATTTTCTGAAAGTATCGCCTTGAGCGTTGTTTTCAGAAAGTTTATTTTGAACCGCGGCATTGAATTTCTTTCGATCTAGTTGGCGAACAGTTTTTGGTGCTCCAGAAGCAATCAAGGCATTTTCCAAATCCTTTCTTGAACGATCAATCAGATTTGCAATTTTTTCTACAACAATCTCAAATGATTCTTCAGGGCTGTAAGCTTCCAAAATTCTATCTTTTTGGATAGATACTGAGCGGCGATTGGTATGTCCACCAGAGAGTGACGGTTGATTCGAACTGCTCAGAACATGAGTAGTTGGAATTGCCGTTATTTCAGATGCTCTTTTGTCTCCGAGCACTCCGCGTAAAGCTGATTTATTTTGATTTTTTTGACGCATGCGAAAATATTTTTTGACTTAAACTGACGCTTTTCTGTTTTGAACATACTCAGCAACTAAACCAAGCATCAAACCTCCAACTGTAAACATGATTTTTTTCTTCATATCCATTTTCAGGAAGTGTGCGACACCAAAACCTAATATGCCACCACCAATTGCGTAATAAAGTTTTTTGGGACTTGACTTTACTTTTGAAGAAACTTCCTTGTAATCCGAATCATCTAGCTTTTCAGCTAAATATTTTGTACTTACATAAAGTTCGTCTGCCGTCTCGATGTAAGGCTCTTCTGAAACCATTACTAATTCACCGGTAACTTCTTGACCTGAAGAAAGCTTTTTCACAACCTCTTTATTAAGGTTGTAAACTGGCGCCTCTTCAATAACTTGATACGTTTTTGTTGACATATTAATTTTTCATTAATTGATTCCAAAGTAAAAAGGCAATTGCTGCCACAATAACCAAACGAAAAACTGCTTCATTGGTATTTTTTCGAACTTGCGCCTCTGTCTTTATTGCAGTAAGTTCAGAGTTGATTCCTTGGTTTTGCTTCGAAATTAATTCGTTAACGCCACCGGATGACATGAAATGCGATACTGCATCGTAACCGCTTGCCTTTGCCATAGAACCCATTTCAAATGTGGTTGCATACTGTTCGTTTTTTCTATTTACAGGAAAAACCGAAGCGTATTCATGTTGATAAGGCTTTTCGGTAACGCTAAGCAATTCCTTATCTGGATGAATTTCCGACAACTGCAATAAGAAGTTTTCTTTTTCTTCAATTGGAAGATTTCTATAAACTTGCTTCATCGCAGTTCCTAAATTTTCACGATCCATAGGTAACCGAGAAAACTGGCGAAAAATCTTAAGCGTTTCTTCGGGTTTAGATTCGGCGATATAATTAAAAACGTCTGATGCCATAAATCTAGTTTTTTGAACGGATGACTAAAAAAGTTACAACTACGATGCTCAACAAAATCATTCCAGTAATCGTAAATATTAGTGTTCTTTTTTGACGAGAAAGATCCATGTTTGTTTTTTGCACAAACTGATTTTGAGCCAATGCCACATTTTGCTGGACACAGGCTTCATAGGCTCGTTGTTTTTTTGCGCAATTATCATCCGACTTGGTTGAAATACAAATAGGCTTGGACCCACACAAAGACGTACCTTTAGATAAGCTTTGAGCAATAGTACCAAGCCCTAACCAGTCTGAGCCTCCACCAATGCTGCCGATAGCCGCTGCCTTTTCATCAATATGTCCTCTGAAAAATGCTTCCACTTTATTTTTTGGATTCCTTCCCTTTTTTGATTCGTTTAACAACGTAAACAGCACCTACAATTACAACGGCCAATACCATTGTTATAACAATGCCTGTCTTTATTCGTGACATTGATTTTGTGGCCTCAATATCTTTTTGTGCTTCGGCAGTAGCTTTTGCAACTTCCGCTTGCGCTGCGGCCTGAGCTTCGATTTGAATTTGAGATGATGTTTTACCTTGGCCAGCTAAAGTTGTTTCAGCTGCGGCTTCCTCTTCAACGGCAATCAACAGGGTTGTAAGTTCCTGTTCTAAACCAGAAATAACAGCTCTTTGAGCCGTCAACTTTGCGCGGAGTTCTTCTAACTCATTTAACAACGATGGTTGAGCAGATTTTAATTGATTCATTTTCTCTTGATGTGGCTTTCGACAACTATCACATCGGTTTTTAGAATGAATCGGTTTGCAGTCAGTTGAATCACAATCTTTCCACTTTCTCGAAGCAAGTGTATATTGAGCAGTATTGTCATCTAACTTTCTTTTTACCGCACTGATTTGGTCACTTATTCGTTGTCGAACAGCAGTGGCATCCGCAATGTCCTTCTGAACACTACGGACATTCTGCTGTGTCCCAGAGGCCATTGCATATCCAATTTCTGGAAGGCGATTGCCAATATTTCTTACGGGTCCAAATGTTCTCATAATCTAATTTTTAAGCGAAAAAAGGGCAAGGGATACACCCATTGCCCTTCTTTTAACCTACTCTACGTACTTCGTTAAGAGTTCTGACGAAACGAACGAAGACGAGCCTTCGAGAATTCTGTTACTGCTCCTTTACCTTGTAACGGTTTGGCAATGTTTACTTTTGCCTGGATAAATACGGACATAACTACTGTCACACCAGCAAGGATTGGATATGACAAATGCGTATTACCGTCAATTTGCAATCGATAATCAATGTCTCGGACAGTTGATTGGAACTGATCCGGGGAGAGGTAACTCGAAGTCGTGATTGGCGTTTGACCTTCCTGACCATTACTGTCCGTTTTCACGTAAGTAATAGATTGGTCCAACTGCGCTGAGGAAGAAGAGGACAAACGGAATTTTACTGCTTCAAACGGCTCGTTCGCAGATTGCTGCAAAAGCTGTTCGTATGGAACTGTTGCAACGCCCATTGAAATGGTAATGTTTGCACCTGATCCAAAGTTTGCTTGGCCTGCATAACGGTTACGGCCAAAAATGATCGCCGTTTCTGTTCCGGCGCCAGCGTTGGTGATATTCAAAACGTAAGGTTCAGTTGATTTTGATGCAACTTGACCAGAGGCCATTGCAAATTCATCTCCCAAATCATCGAATGAATCAAATCCAACAAAGTCTTCATCGGCTTGACGATTGTAGTTTTCCACAACGTTAAAGTCCAATTTTTTCAATCCAAATGAGTTTTTCATCTTGTCTAATTTTTAGAGGATTTTGTTTTAAACGGTGTAAGTCGCCATGCTTACACATCAGTTTTGTTCATGAGCTGAGTGCTGACAACATGAAAGATCAACATACCAATTGCAACACCTGCCGCAGTTGTGAGAATTCCTTTCATATTGATACCAGAGCTTTTTGCTTTTGTCGTTTCAGCCATATCAATTTTTTTTGTTAATACTTGATGTCTTGGACTTTAAAAGTATGCAACTAACATTGAGTTGTGAATTTTTTTTTATTTAATGCAGCGTTAAATATTTCATTTATCGCAGTGTTTAACTACATTTGACACTAAACATTTTTTTATGAAAGCTTATATTTCTGTCGCAATTATAGAAGATAAAAACGTGGATTTAGTTGTTAATTCCATACTTCAAACGCGGCGTATGTGTGCTTTAAATATGGATATAGATAGTTCTTCTGCTATTTATATTTTCGATACAACGCTGCTTGGAATAAGCAAAAAAACAAGAAGATTTTTAAATGAATATTTTAAATTTGGCGTGGTTCTAAAAAGAATAAAACAGGCTAAAAATCAATCTGAAAATATTCGGAAAAATCTAGCAATTGCCTATTCAATAACTAACTTTCAAAGCCAAAAACCAGGGCTTTTTGATGTGTACATTCATGCTAGTCAAAATATGATTTTTAAAAATTCAGATTTGAGACTTTTAGCGGAAAATGCAAGATTGTATAATGCAGTTTCGCCAATAATTGAATCGGATGAAGGCATTGAAGTGTGGAGCTCTATTTTGGACCGATATGGAATAGAATACCATAAACTTGGGAAAGCAGCCTCTAATTACATTACCGGAAAAGTAGAAGAGAGTTTTACGCTTAATCCAAAATGCTTTGCCCTTTCAAAAAGGTACGTTGATCAATTAAAAGTAACTGGAGTTTCACTTATGGATCCAGTAACGTATTTGAATGATTTGATTTTTCAGTTCTCCAAAATGAAGGGAAAAATTGATACCTCTTTCTTTGTGCATGAAAACCTTTACTAATCTTTAAAGCAGAAAAGACTAAACTTAATTGAACCCGAATGCTCATGTGAAAGATTTGAACAGTAGGGTATGCCGAAGGAATGCATAAATACATTATGTCCCAATTGTTGTTCTTCAATCTGCGTTTCAACTTTATTCAATTCTGGTGAGAAATCTTCTAAGATTATACCGGCATGCTCTGCTGTTCGGGCAATTTCTTGACAAAAAACTTTGCATTGCTCGTCTGTCATGTCCCCTTTTAAAATTATCATTGTTTTCTTCAAGGTTTTCATATTTATTCGGATTGAGTGGTTTTAGATCAAAAAACAACCGCGAGTTTATTTCTTCGTGACTTCACTCGCGGTTGTTCAACACGCAGATGGCAGAAGCATGTTACCTACATGCTAAATTACAAAAAAACAGCATCAACATTTGCGGATTTTACAGGAATTAAGAAATTGCTTGTTTACAACGAATAATTGTGCTTTCCATTGAAAGATAGAAGCTGATTTTGTCTGGCTTAGAAATGGCTGGATCATTTTTATATTGATTTAAAAGAACCATAACATCTGGTAATGGCGCTTCTGGAAAGTCCTTTTTAGAGAAAAAGCAACGATAATAATTCAAAGTAGAAACTAATTTTTCATAATTGGCTTCAACTAATTCAAATATTTCGTCGAAGAAGCTTTCTGCACTCAACGCGTTGCGATGGTAAATGTTCATTTGTTTTTCCAGAACCAAAATTTCCATTTTTACTTCACCGTGCATAATTGATCTTTTCAGGCTTTGGACTTTTGAGTAAACAGGAAAGAACACATCCTGAGCTTTTCGAAAAAATGAGCTTTTGGTATCTGCTTTGAGCAGATCTTCTTTCAAGGCTATTTTATTTTCTATAGAGCGTTTCATTTCAAGGCTATTTTTCCAATCATGAATTCTGTCAGATAAATCAGTTAAATCTTTTCGATCTTTAGCTATTTGACTAAAATCTTTTTGAGTATAATCTTTGGAATGCATATTATTTTTCGGTTAAAATTTTTAAATCTTCAGTAATTCGTTCGACATGTTCAGGCAAAATAATTACATCTTGTTTGTACTCCGGAAGAGTTAACAAGTATGTGGTTTTAGCATGGCCATCTTTTACCTTTGTTACTTTTCTAACTCCGGGTATTCTATCATTTATGCTCGGATCCATATTATTTTTTTCGTTTAACGTTGCCATTGTAATCATCTACAAGGCGATAAATCAATCTGTTCTTAGCATCTTGCAATGAGCACTCGTAGATGTTTGCGAACTCCTTTACTTTTGGTTTATTTAAAGCTAAATACTGTCTGCATGCAATCACATAGTCTTCCATAGAAAACTCACCGGTAATTTTCATTTTTCGAAAATCAACATAAAGGCAAAAGTGCTCATCAGTTCTTGTCTTTTCATTTACAATAAGATGTGCTATACGTAAAGGCTCCACCTTACCGCCTAACAATGACTTTATTTTAGCCTGAAAAGGATCATCTATAGTTTTATGCATGCGCAGCACATTTATGTTACCCCACAATCGCGGCGGAAGTGCACCGAACGTTTGAAGTTCAATATAAATATCACATAGGCTGTGGCGGTTTGTGGTTAGAAGGTTTACTAAATGTTTCGTATGTCCATGTGTCGTATAATTGTTCAGGTCTGGCAAATACAGCAATCCATTCTTGAAACTGTAATTGTCAATTATATCACATAACATTTCGTACTTATCGTCCATTCCCAGCGGCTTCTTTGTCTCAAAGTCTACTGGCAAAATCCTTCTAACCTCAATTGCTTGCTGACGATTGAAGGCAGGTATTTCTTCCGGAAGAAGCTCTTTTACATCCTTAAATTCAAAGTTTGCATCATAAATAAGAGTTTTTCTTGCATGGGGATTTCTTGGATTAGAATATTCTTCATTGATGAATTTCATACTTCCATGAGATTTTCCGGCGCCGGTCCCTCCTACCGTCACTTGTTTTAGGGGTTCTCTTTCCATATTTTACGGGTTTTTTACAACAATGTCGTCATGGTTTAGACCACTGCTTTGAGGTTTTTCATCCGATTGTTCGGCCTTTCCAAAGTTTAGCTTACGAATTTTAGGTATTTCTTCCTGATTTTTCTTTGAATCATCTAGCTGATATCTTAGTGGAATTCCATTTTCCTGAACGTTTTTACTTTCAGTATTGAATTTTTTATACTGAAGGTTTTCTGCCTTTAATCTTTCGATTTCTTGTTCCATGGTTTGAACTTGACGAACACCTAAAGTATAATTATCTGTGGCCTTTCGTAAAGTTCGTTTCATCAACATTTTCTGTTCATGAGATTCCCTGGCTAAACTAACGATCATTGAAATTACTACCATGGCCAAATTGGTTTCTGGTGTAACTTCTATTTCATGTTTTTCGGCAACAAGAAGCATAGCCTCAACTAAATCATCACTAGCATCTGGATCTGTTTTAATCTTGGAAATGCTTTCGTTGTGCTGATCAATGAGCTGAGCTATGGTTTTCCCCTGTTCTGGGTCGAGTACATAATGACGGTCTAGCAGCCCCTTGGATTCAAGTTTATCCAAATAGCTATCAGATATTTTACCGTATTTATGGGTTCCCCATTCTGTCAAAAACTCAAATACTTTTGCCGCATTTTTAGCCAAAGATTTTGTAGCTTTCTTTGAGGTTGACTTTGCTAGTTTTGTTTTATTTTCAGATTCCTCAGTTGATTCCGGCTCTACATTAGATTTAAGTCTATTAGCCGCATCCAGTTTTTCTTGGGAGGACGGCTGTGGATCATCTTGTTGTTCCTTTGCTATTTCCCAAGCACTTTTTACAGCATCAGTGCCATCTGAACCAAGAGAATTTGAACTAGATTCCTGAGAGGCTATATTTTCTGCTTCTGTATTAAGCGGGTCCAGCTTAAACATTGCTTCCGATTTAAAAGGTGCAGAAAGTGGATTTGTTGTGGTTGTTTCTTCAAAATCACCTAGGTCGAATGAATCCGTTTGACCAAAATCGGTGTTATCAGTTTCAATTGAAGAATTATCAGATGGCGTAAGATCAAATTCTGGAACCATATCATCGTTGGTATCTACTTCAACGTCTTTTTTGATTGGATTTTGTTCAGAGGAAGTTTCAGGTATTTCTTTTGGTGAGGAACCGGGAACTTCTTTTACCTCTTTAAAAAGGTCCGGGTACTTTGATTTTAGTTCTGAGGAAAAACTTGTCAAATCTTCCAATAATGTAATTGTTTCCCGACGTTCTTCAGGGAATTTTTCCAACACCTTTTCGATGTCTGAAACGGCCTTCTTTTCAACAATGCTAAGTCTACCCTTAGACGGTTTTTTATAAATTTGGCTCATAAGTTTCTATTATTGCTTTGTAATTGCTGAGAATATCTCGATCAACTTTATATTTGCTGTCAAGTTTTTGAAATTTACGGTGACACATGTATATGTATTGATAGGAGCAGCCATTAGAAATTAGATTTTCCACCTTCGACCTTTCATTGTTGAAAATTTTCAAACATATAATAACCCAAATTAGTTTAGGTTCAGTTAAATACCTGTCTTTTTTCTTAAAGGAATTTATCAACGAATCTTCTGGCAATTTATAATGCTGTTCTATCCTTTTTCGAATGTCTTCAACCACAGATTTTTCTTCTGAAAGTCCATGTATTTCTAAGCCATGACGTAAGGCACTTAAAATAGTCTCAAAAACATCTTCCTCTGAAGCGATACCACTAAAATCAATCAGTAAAGAACCAATTTCGGCTAATTTTTTTGAGCTTGACATAAAACTACTTGCTATCTGAGTTACCGCTAAATACTCCGGCGGCCGCAGCTAGGCCAATGCCAACCAGTGTTAAAATGCCTAATACAGCGACAACACCATTGGAAGAGTTTGTTTTTTCTTCTTCAGTACCATCAGAATCTGTATCTGGTCCATCTTCACCTTCATCTTTTGTTTTTTTTTGCTCCTCTCTCTTAGGCTTAACTTCTAGTTTTTCAACTGCTTGACTTATCTCTGCGTCTAGTGCATCAATTTGTTCATTCAGTTGGGTTTCCTCTTCTGAATCATCAGGAACTTTTACGAGCTCTTCACAAAGATTTGATATCTTTTTTATTTTTTGTTGAATTTCCTTTGGTAATTCAGCAGTCGGGATGTTTTTTTCACCTAATACTTTCTCAAAATCAAAAACCATAATTTATATATTGAATTATTACAAAAATGTTTAAAAATTTCATGTATTCAAAAAATTATTGATGATACTACTAAGAAATTGCTTTTCTAAATCATAATTGGCTGAAAGCATAAAAAAGCTTTTTTAAGAATTAGGATCTTCTTCAGTACTTTCTTTTTCAGAAGATGATTTTTCTTTTTTCTTCGTGTTTGCTTTTTTTCGGGCTGCCGATCTTTTTCGCTGTTCTTTTATCTGAGTTTTAAAATTCCTAGCTAACGCAGCTTCTGTCGTAAATGGATTGTCTGTTTGACTTCCCATTCTTCCAAACTTATAACCAAGATAGCCAAAAAGAATACCTCCTAAAATAAAGCCTCCTAACCCGTGAGAAGATTCCTCTTCAATAAAAATTTTGTTCAAATCTTCCCGAGAATTACCAGGCTTATAAATGACTTGACCCAAACCATTTTTATTACGCGTTAATTCTGTTGCATAGACATCTATAACACTCTGAGTGGCAGGATGATTAATTTCATGTAAAAGATAGGATGCAAGTGCTTTTTCAGGTTGTTTTTTTATAAATTCCTCAGAATCAAATTCGGATACTCCGGAACGCTGCATTTTTTTGAAGTACTCATTGGGATTTTCAATCCCGTGTGCACGCAGCTTTGACTTATTCAAAACCGAAAATCCTTGACCATAATGTGATAAAGCCCGCTCTGCTTCTTTCTTCGTTGGATAACCATCTACTGCTAGTTTTGAGGGAATGTTAACAATGTAGAAACGATACGAATCAACAAGTTTATCGTAATCTTTTTTCGTCAATTTTGTATTGTCAGTTATTTTACCACCTCGCTGTTTTTTTGCGCTTGAATATCTCTGTCTAATCAGATTATTTCGTTTTGCGTATTTTGTCTCGTGGGGTTCGTCACTCTGGTAATAATGGTCACGCCACCAACCGACTTTGCCGCCTTTTTTAAATTGTTCCGGATTACGCATGTTATCCTCTACTATTTCCTTTGCTAAAAACAGGGTCATCGGCGGGCACTTATTTTCAGAAATGCTTCCATTGGCAACTTGATCCGCAATTATTTTTTTCGCACGATCTAATACTTCTTCGTCAGAAAGTTCGCCAACTTTTTTTGTTATAGCATCCATGGGAAAACCTATTTTTGAATAAGCCCGTGACTTTGGCAGCGCAATTCCTTTTTGTTCAATTACGTCATAATTTTTCGATGAACCATCTATAATCATGTAGCCATCAGCTGACTTTTTTAATTGATTCAATGCTGTTTTCCCTTTTTCGAAAAAATCATCTATTACCTCCAGTGGAACGAATCGACCAGAACTCTTATAGCGATTGAGTGCACGCTTTATAGTTTCTTCTTTTGGTACATTATTAATGTACACGATGAAAATTTGATATCCTAACTTTTTCAACAGCTTGATCAATGGACCATAACTTTTTGCAGTATTCATAGTGCCGTCATAAATCAAATCAAATTGACAAGGAATTCCAATCGTTTTATTCGAGAGTAAAGTATTCACGATATCTTTTGTTTCAAGATGCGTTTGGGACGCATTCCAACCTTCATATTCAGGTAGTTTGGCGCGGATTTCATCAGCGTCAATTCTTAAAATCTCGTCTTGAAGCAAGTAGGGAGCGTACTTTTTTAGAAAGGTCGATTTTCCACTAGCTGGCGATCCGCCCATCAAAATAGCAGTGGGCTTTTTCGTTTCAACACATACCACGTTTGATTTAAATTGATCAATGATGTTTTTATGAACCTTCAACCGCTCTGGAGTATATGTGCCAGATTCATCCGTATGCATGGATTTTGTTTGAGGCAAGCTGTTAACGTAGTCAGTCAAAATTTTAATGCTTTTCTTGTCAATTTTTGGCACTGAGTTTTTGGTATAAATCTTTTGACGAATTTCCTCAGACATTTGTGATGTTGTTTTTTTTGCGGACATAACTATTTCGTTTCTTTTTCCAATTGTTTCAATACATTGAGAAGTTTCTGCGTTTTTTCAATAAGTGATTTTAGTTCACTCTTTGACGGAACGGTTCCTTTTTCAATTCTTACTTCAATGCTTTCTGTAATCAATTCTGAAGCTTTCTCTAAACGTTCTTTGTTTTTCGTTGATTCACGCTTCTTTTCACGCTCTTCGGATGCTTTTTGGCGTTTTTCTTTGGCGCTCTTAGCCTTTTGAATTAAATCGTCACAGTCATATTCTTCTTCTGAATTCTCCGATGGTTTTTGATCTGGTTTTTTATTCTTTTTTGAAAAAGCTGTTTTTTCGGAATTCAATTTACTCCAGTCGAAATTTGAATCATATCGTAGCAAATACAAATACAGATCTTCCGAATTTGGATTAAAGTCACCAGGCATTTCGCTGAGATCAATTTGAACATAATGCGGATAACCTCTGAAGTGAACTTTGTTTTTTAAATAGGTTTTTTTCGGCGTGTCGGTAAAACCATTTTTTTTCAGCTCTTCATGAAGAGAGTTAATGGAATCAAAACCTATCCATTCGTTATTATTTGCTTCAGATGATTCTAAAACAACTGGATACTTCTTAAGCATTTCAGTCCGCGTATCTTGAATGTCTGTACTTTCGGAAGCATACTTCAACATTTCCTCTTTTGTTGATTCATTCAAAAAATCAGGGTGAAAATTTTCAAATTCTGAACGCCCCCATTCAGCCGCTTTTTCGTAAGCATCGTCGCCGACAAAAAACTTTTTATCCGGCTTAAACCCCTTTTCCTTATTACGGAAAGAAACGTAAACAACTAGCTCAGGTTTCTTTTCTTTTTTTTTGGGGTTGGCCTTGGTGGTTTTTCTGGGTTTGGATGTTTTCTTTTTGGGCGCAGCTTTTTTAGGTGGCTTGGAACCGCCTTGTAGTTCGTTCAGCTTTTTCTCTAAAATCGGCAAAAGGTTAACTGGTGTTGATGGGTTTGCGATTGACTTTTTAAGCTTTTCAATCTCTTGTGTTTTATCCATAATTTTTCTTTAAAAAAGTTCTTTGACATCGTTTAAGTTATCAATAGCGGATTGAATTTCATTTTTTTCTTCACCGTCGAACATGACTATTACTTCAAGTAATTGGTCAATAGCTAGTTCTATTTCGATTCTTTCATCGGATTTTTTTTCCGGAGATGGAAGTAAATTACAATACTTAAAGTCAAGCAAATAGTTCAACTTTGAAAAATCTTTCGCAACCTGGTCAACTGATTTCGGTTTTGCAGCATTCTTTTCTCTTAACTGTTCAATCTCTATTGATTTTCGATCCAAATATTCTTCACTTTCTAAAAACTCCAATTCTCTTGTTATTTCTAAATTTTTAGAATTCAACTCATTAATGTACTCTTTGATCTCATCATCTAAAAGTTGTCTCGGATTTAAGAGGTCGCGTTGCTCCTTTTTAATTAATCTTTCTGCTAAAACCACCCTATCAAACCAATATGGCTTGTACGGCTTGTTCACAGAAGAATATTTTGAACGTTCAACAAAAGGTATGTTTTCGCGTTCGAAGTTCGAAATAATAGGCAAGCCATCACGGTCTTTTGGCTGACGTGATGAATACAGTGATTTTAGTTTTGAAAGTGTTTCAAACAAATCAAGCGGAGTTTTTGACTGATTCCATCTTTTGTAGTCATCATAAATCTGTTGGCGCATAGAAACTACGTCATCTTTTGCTGATTGATAATCATTCAAGCGGTCAATTATGGAAATGTTAAACTTTTTATCATCCTCCAGTCTCGTTTTGGTTTCAAGAACTTCAATTTTTGCCAAAACCTTGGGATCACGAATCAGTGATTTTTTTAGTTGTTCGGGATCAAATTCATCTAGGCGAAGTGCTGATCTTCCATCATTGCTCCAAATAGTATTAATTCTCGCAGTTTTTTCGGCAAGCTTTTGAAACATGAAAATATCAGCCGAATCGAAAAGCAATGGATTCATAAGGCGAACATTCTTGTAGATGTTCCCTTGACGCCAAGCCCTTCCGTCGATTTGCGTTTTATCGGTAGGATTCCAAGACAAATATAAATCATACAGCACGGTAGAATGCTTTTGTAAATTCATTCCTTCTTTGATTGAACTACTACCAATAAGAACTTTGATACGTTCTGAATCAGCAATTGGTTCATATTTATTCGTGCGAATATTAAATTTACGACCCAAAAAAGCATCTTGAACAGCGGTTCTCTTTTTATTGTTCATGCCCTTACTGGTGATAATTCCTACCTCATGGGATTTTAGTCCAACAATATCGACCAAGTACTTTTTCAATAAGTTAAAATATTCAACACCACGATTCATGTAAATGATCTGTCCCGAAACGGATTGGTTATTTTGATTGTGATAATCAATGACGGATTGAATGCACAACATGGTCAAATGAATCTTTGGAGATTTCTCTACAAAATCAACCGCTGATGGTACACCTATATCATTAAACTTATATAAATACGGGGAAAGCGCTACCGCCCTAGATAAATTCGTTGAGATTATAGCTCTGGCCTTATCCATACTTTCTCGATCGAGAGAGGCTATTTCTAGTTCGACGCTTGGGCTTACATCTGCTTCTTCATCTTCATCTTCATAATCAAAACCTGCAATTAAATCTTCATATTGCAATTTGTTTTCAGCAAAGGCAATGATACGATCCATGTAAACTTTTTGAATATCACTAGGACGTAAATAGGTTTCTATTCTTTCTTCTTTTGGAAGATCAGTTACAATTCCATCAATTATTGTTTTTGTATAAGGAAGCACATACTTACTTGGTCGAACAACGCCTACGTCTTCTCCTGTCTTGTAATTGAAGAAGCGGGTAATTATTTTTTGAAGAGCGGGAAGATTTTCAAAACCTAAAACCACTTGTTTGAATACTGGTTTCAATTTGTGGTTAATAGTTAACTCATTGCTTACTTCAATAAAATTGTCGAAAAAGGAATTAATATTGTTTAATCCAACTTCTGACAACTTTCCGTATGCCACCAATGAAAGCATTGAAAAAACCTCTAATGGGCTATTTTGAAAGGGAGTAGCAGTCAGTAGTACAACATTCCGATTATTGTTGTTTTTAAAAATATATTGAGCCATCATGAAGCCCTTTAGCGCTAAATCAGAAGGTAATCCGCTAGAAATATCGTAATGTTTCTTTCTATCTCGTTTTCCTGTTGCTTCCTCAACACTACCTTTTACCGAAGTAAAAATTTTCTTCATGGAATGTGCTTCATCCACAGTCATAAAGTCGAAACCAAAATCTTCAATATTTAGAAATGAACCTTTAAGCCCTCTTCCTATCAAGGATTCAAGCTTTTCCAAGAAACCAGCCTTTTTTCTTTTGCTCATTTGTTTTTCCGCATCGCCTTGGTTGAGAATAGCATAAAGTTCACTTAAAATTCGATCACTGGTCAAATCATTAAAGCCAAGTCGCTTTAAGCCTTCATAGGTCATTACAGTTATGGATCCACTTTCTACTAAGTTGGCCGTCCATTCTCCTGATGTATTAGATGCAGCTTCTTCTAAGTAATCGTCGCCGAGATTGAAAAACCCATTCACTTTTCTGTGAGGAAGAAGGGCACTTATTTCACTTAACCATTGTTCGTATGTTTGATTTGGAACAACAATAAATGGGCGTGAACAATATCCAGCAACTAAAAACTGTTCTGCTGTCATGATTGCGCTCATAGTTTTACCAACACCAACATCATAAGTTAAACATCCAGCACCTTCATTTAAAATAAAACTAACCGCCTCTCTTTTCTCAGGCTTAATAATAAATGGTTCTTCACCATAAAAGTTTTGAGCTATGTTAAACGCAACAGGAATTTTTTGATAGTTAGGAGGCAAATAATTATTGAACTTTCGATTCCATAAGGTTTCAAGCTTTATTTTGTCATTAAGAACAAGCTGTTCGTCTAAAAATTTCAAGAACAATCGATCGCCTTCCTCTCGGGCTTTGGCTTTGCTTCTTTCAAGCATAGCTTTAAATTTGTCCTTTTCATTTTCGGCTAAATCTCTAGGTGATTGCCGCGTTTTTTTCATGATGTACAACTCAATGATATCAAGAAATGTTATACCTCCCCGAATTTCAATACGGCCTTTATTGGTTACCAGCCAAAAACAAAAAGCATCAGTTATTGAAAGTTCAGAAAAATCATCCTTCGAGCGGCCATCCATTTTTAACCAATTAGGTTTTCCTTTTGTAGCGTACCAGCTGAATCGTTCGTATTCTTGTAGTTCCGAAACCATTGTTTCTGTACAAATACTGCTAATTGGCTTTAGAATGAGTGAATTTCCGTCTCTGTTTCCAGTTATAACCAACCGACTTGTATAAACTTTATCATAGGCAAGATTACACTTTTGAATTTGGTTTTTTAAAACCTGGTCACCATACTTTTCAGTAATAATCGCTGCATCCATCCCAGAATTCGGGCCGGCGGTAATTAACCTAGTAATTTTTTCATAAAGATCACCAGAAAGGTAAATTACTTCTGGTAGAAGCTCACCGTCAAAATAATAAAGCAGTCCATTTTCTACCCACTCAATAATTTGTTGTTCCGGAAAATTTACATATCCATTAAGGTTGGCTATTTTATACCAGGTGTCAGAAAATCTTTGTCCCAACTTATCTTTATACCATAAGTATACACGAAGCTCTTCTTCTGAAATATCCGGGTTAAGCTTAGCATAAACCTGCTCCACCGATTGAATATTATAATCTTCGGTAAATCGAGTTTGTTTTCTTGAAATGGATTGCTCCGAATCAGCAATTATATTTTCAATAAAACTTTCGTTGTCTGGATCCTCAGTTTGCTTTTCAATTGATTCGTTTTTTCGACTTGAGGCAGAATCATCTTCTATAAGAAATTGCTCAAAATTATCCGGAGCAATAATCTCATCTAAATTTCGAATATCTCCTTGAACAACTATAATTTGCTTTCCATAACGATCTTGCTTCAGTACTTGTTCACCTAAAACCTTTGAATTATAGCGCTTGAAAAAATTTCCATCAATTAAATTATCAATTTGGGCAACCTTTATTTCACCACCTTTAAAATAATCTATTGATGTGTTTACAAACGGTACAATAACGTCAATTTCTTGCATAATCTAATCGTTAGAATTAATCGAGTATGTTTTTTCCACTTCAATAATTGCTTGGCTAATTTCCAGCTTTTTCTTCATACAAAATTCTGCAACGGTTTGTACAATACATTTTCTAGCTGAATCATTTTCTAAATTCGTACAAATTACTGGTGTATTAGAAGAATCGCATGTTTTTAAATGCTTTTCGATTTGGTCATAAAGTTGTTGCATTGAATTCATAGTTATAGCTTTTTAAACACCAATATTTCGCTTGAAATTTTGGTTCTTTCAAATAAATTAGCCGGTAATCGATAAGCATCAATTAAGGCCGCTTTTCTGGAGATTACCTCTTTCACCTTAGAAGAACTGCCGTCTAAAAAAAGTTTACCGCCGTTAAATTGTTCAGCGCCAACGATGTAAATCAATAGTCCACCAGGTATTAACAGATCAATACCACGGGTTATAAAATATTCAACCCAACTTGAAGCATTCGTGTAACTTTTTTCGCCCATTGATAGGTATTTACTTTCTGCTTTACCATAAGGGGGATTGCCTATTACAAGGCTATATTTTTCCAAATTTGAAATTCGTTTTCCAACAGTTTGATTACGGTTTATAAAAAGCTGTTCGAAACTCTTAACCGAAATGTTTGCATGTGGAAAAACAATAGATGCTATTTTTGCTGAATACGGATTAATATCATAGCCTTTGATCAAAGCATCTTTTGGGGCAAATTTCAAAAATTGGCCGGTTCCAACTGACGGTTCTAGTACCGAAAGGTTTGTAGTTCCGTAACCATACTTGTACGCAAGTGCCCACATTTTCTTTACGATAAGATCCGGAGTATAATATTCGTACAGCAATCCTTTTAATTCTTCATCCGAAAAATCACCTTCATTTTGCAAACCGCCATATCCGGAATAACGCATTAAGGCAATCTTTTCTTCGGCGGACCAAAATTTGTTCTCATCAGCATTATCAAGAAACTCCTCAATTAAACGGTTAATTTTATATGGTAAAAGCTTTTCTGGAATAGTAAGAACTGATTTATTATCTACTTTCCCTCCACGATTGAACTTTTCGGGTTTTGATCCATCAATAGGATCGCCGTTACCGCCGAAAGTGTTAATAGCATTTGCAATCTCTAAAGTCGTTCCAGCAAACGTCATAATTTCTGGGTTGTTCATGTTTTCTCTATTAATCACGACAGAACCAGACTTAATGTTTCGACTAGATATTCGAGAATTGTCAATAGTTAGCCTCGGACGTTTCATTTTACGGCCATTTTTCCAAACCAAGGCGCCCGGTGCAAAATTTTTTCCGCCACCAAGCATATTAATAGCACTAGCAATTTGTTTTATTGTGCCTTTCATCTTATATTTTACTGGCTTAGCACAAAATGTATCTGCAAAACAATGCGGTTGAAATGCTTCTGGAATTATCACGGCTTCATCGTCTTCAAGTTCTTTTTTCACCCCGGTTTCAGTGACAAAGAAAGGCTCACCGCACCCACTTGAATCACATTCTTCGTGTGTCTTACCCTCTACAATACCGCCCGTATTTTCCATAACATTTTTTTCCGTACTTTTACGCTAAAGTACAAATTTTTTATCCTATGACTGATATAAAAGACAACGAGACCTTACAAATAATCCTCATTGTTGGGTTAATTTTAGGGGCAATGAACGGTTTAATTACGCTGATTAAATTTTTGGAAGAACGTGAAATAGCCAGAAAAACAGCGACCAAATAAGTTTTAATTTTAATTCTATTTTATGAATGCACGTGAACAGATTGTAAAAATCAACGCTATGACCACTTTTAAGGAAGTTAGTGAGGTCCTAAAAGAAGAAAGGCAAAGAAAGAAACCGCGCACCACTGTTTTGGGAGCTTGTTACGCTCAAATTCAAGAACTAACGATTGATTACGATTACGTAGATTCTGTAAGTATAACAGATACTGTAGTCGTAGATACGATCTCCAAATGTTTGGATGATTCTTACAAACGCATATTGGAAGGTCTCGAAGTCGGAGATGAAGAATTGTTTGTCAAATCTCTTGATTTTGCTCTTGATTCAAATCGTACTGAAGCTGCACATGCTCTCATCGAGTTACGTTCAGTATTGACGAGTGGGGGTACAATTACCGATGAAGTAAATGAGGCTTACAATTCGGCTCGAAAAGAATTGGGTATTTTATCGTCTGACTTTACGCCGGCATCAAATCAATCCAAGTCTGAAACTGAAGCAGCCAAAAAGAAAGCCGAAGAAGAGGCTGAGAAGAAGGCAGCCGCAAAAAAGAAAGCCGATGAGGAAGAAGAGCGCCGTATAGCGTCAGAAGAAGGGCGAAAATCTGCTATTGAGGAAAATAAGGCAGCGGCAAAAAAGAAATCGGATGAAGAGGCGGCAAAAAAGAAGGCTGAGGCTAAGGCAAAAGCAAAGCTTTCTCCAAGCAAACAGCTCGAACAAAAAGTGTTGGATTTTAAAGCCAAAATTTCAAGCTCTACTCGCGCTGCAAACATAGAGCCTTTTGCAAAAGAGTGGTTTGGAGATGGATTAATTGAATTTAAGCTGAGTAAAGAAAAGGCAACCTGGGGCCAGTGTACCCTAAAGGTAGCCCTTAAAACCAAAAAAGGTAAGGCTTCAATCAGGTTCACTGTTTGGGGAGTTTAAATTTCGAAAAAGAATAACTGTTAAGCCAGCGGAGAAATCTACTGGCTTTTTTAATATAAAAAAGGCTCCCATTGCAGAAGCCTTTAAACCACTATGAAAAAGACTGTTTTGAAATGAAACAAAAAAGCCTACTGTGCAATAGTACTATTTTTTATTGATAAAAAAAAGAGGTCGAATGACCTCTTTATAACCTAACCTAACCACTATTCATTCAAATACGCTTGGATTGTCTTCAAAACTGGCGTATTGCTCTTGACATTTCAATAATAGTAATTATTAGCCATAAAAAAAAGAGAAGCCCAGAAAAACTTCTCTTTTTCAGTAATGAAGAAATTACTATAACCTAAACTGCTACTACTCGGCTAAAGTAATCATTTTTTTCTATTCTTCAGAAAAAGAAGGTCTAATGGATCGGCAAGCAAACATTGTCGCAATTTCAAGGTGTGTTTCTGCCAAACTAATAGTCCGTTGAACTTGTGGGGGTGCTCCCTCTCGTTTTTCTTCAAGCTTATTAATCAACATTGCGGCGCCTGTTTTAAACTTCGCATGCTCACTGTTATCATCTGAACGACCCAAATGAACCATTTCAGCTCCTTTACTATCAAGTGTCGGAAGCATTGAGGTTAGCCCTTCAAAACTTCGAACTACAGCAATAAAAAAAGCATCTTTGAATTGTTGTTCTGCTGGTAGTTCTCGGTATGGAACCAAGCATGGGTGCGTCTTTTTTTCTGGATCCTTAGTTTCTCCATAAATCCATCCGTCTTCGAATTTTGTCTTCATCCAATTTTCATGGCTTCCCTCTGGTCCAGCTTCTGGGTTGTTCATGTGAAATAAGACGCCATCCTTGGCGCTTTGTTTCTGCCATTCTGGAGCTAATTCCCAAATTGGCTGCGATTGATCGCCCAAAGATTGGCAATAAACTCTGTTTACCTCATGGCAAGTTTTTGCGATTAATTCAATAGTGTCCATTGTTAAATTGTATTTACTGCGTACTCTTTTTAAGATTTTCCGCTTACTCTTAAATTTTCAACGAGTTTCTAAATAATCATTTTCTTCATTACTAGGAACCTCAATCAGAACGTTGTCGGTACTAGCCGGTTTATTTGGCTTGTATTGTGCTATGCACCAAATAATCAACCCAATAAAAAGAGCTATCATAATCAAAAGTTTTATATTCTCCTTCACGGCTTTCGGTTTAAAGTATCTGAAGTAAAACCCCAAACATCGCCTACAATCTTGATCTTGCGGCCATCCTTACGAATGTAGATTTTTGCATTCATCATTATTTCTCCCTCTACACTTTCTACCGCTTCGTCCAAAGCAATTTCCAAAGCATCATTTTTTTTGATTTTTTCAGATCCAGAAACATTTCGTTCAATAAGATGGTACGATTCCATATTCTGAACATTTCTGTTTGAAACAACTGTTAAATCTGCTATTCTCGTGTAGCAAGACGATAACAACATAGTTAATACCACAAGCGTGATTGATTTTTTCATACTATTCCGGTTTTAGGTTTTTCATTCGTATCGTATTTTTCTCGCCAAACCATCCAATCGTCATAGTCAAAGTCATGGATAAATCTAATAGCTACAGTCCACGGAGTAAAATTTATAATTTCATCATCGTGTTTTTGTTTTGCAATTTTTTGAAATTTGTGACGGCGCTCATCACTGAGAAGATAGCGACCAAAAGAAAACAAGTCTGCGTTAGTTTTATAGCTACGAGGCTTTGGATTTTTTCTAGGTTTCTGGTTTGGCATGATGACTTAAAAATATATTCAAATATATTTAAATATATTTTTACCCATGAATTAAAAAGTTAAAATATTTTAAGAAACACTTAGAAATAAGTGATTTATGGTGGATTTTTAAGTGGGTTTCTCAGCTCCTTACGGCTGAATAAACTAACACTGAAATAAGAATTCCAACAACTGCAATCATCAATATTTTTGCCGCCCTGATCTGTCATAGATTATAACTTTTCCACGTTTCTTTAAAAGAACGCAACGAAAAAAAGCGCCTCATTCGTACACATTTTAATCCGTTGCGTTTGGCTTTTCCAAAGATTAAATATAAAAGTTTATTTGGATTCTTTTATTACGTAAACTCAAAATATTCATTTTCCCTAATAATTGTAGTTGTAAAAGGAAGTTCTGATCTAGGAACCTGTTTAATGGTATCAATAAGAACTTTAGAGCCCGTAAAAACAACTCTCATTTCGTTTGAAACTTCGATTTGAAGCGTTAATCGATCTCCTTCGAAGTTACTTGGGGAAATGGTATAGTCATGAATAACTATTTCACGGTTCAATACGCGTTCCATTTTTATTTTCTCGCCCTTAAAAGCGTTCACGTTGGTTTTAATTCCGAAATCACTAAACTTTTTCATTCAATAGAGTTTTGATTAAGTTCTTACAATCTGCATGTTTCGCCCATCCTATGTATGCAGCTACGGTCGATTGTGGCTTGTTTTTATGAATTGAACGGGCAAAGTTCTTTTTGATCGATTTGCGCAGTCGAATGTGCGTGTGGAAAAATCGATACCCGATGAAATCAATACCACGCTTGCTAACTGGGAATATTTGGTAGTTATCCTTGATTTTAAGCTTCAGATTCTCACGGAGGTAGTCAGAGATCATCCACAGTATATTGTGGAGTTCTGATTTAGATCCGGATAGGATTACTATATCGTCCGCGTAGCGGAAGTAGTAACGAACACCAAGTTCTTGCTTAATCCAATGATCAAAGTAACAGAGGTAGAAGTTTGCAAAATACTGACTGAGGTAATTGCCAATTGGAACACCTGGTGCACTGTCAATAATCTCATCGAGCAACCACAAGAGATCCGCATCCTTAATTTTTCTCCGTAGCATCTGCTTCAGTGTGTCGTGATCAATCGATGGGTAGAATTTTCTGATATCGATTTTCAAACAGTATTGCGTACCTGATAAATCCTGGAGTGCTTTCTTGAGTTTATTGAAGCAATTGTATACACCACGGCCTTTGATGCAAGAATACGTGTCGCGTGTAAGTGATGATACCAATATTGGCTCCAAAACATTCATAATTGCGTGGTGAACAATACGATCAGGATAGTAAGGCAGACAATATACGAGTCGCTCTTTCGGTTCATATACCGTGAACGTTGAATACTCTGATGTCTGGAACTGTTTGTTGAGTAGCATTTCGTGCAACTGAAATAGATTTGATTCTGAATGACGGTCATGCAATTGAACTCCGCGCTGTTTCCGCTTACCCTTTCTCGCTGTCTGATCAGCCAAGCGTAGGTTTTCCAAGCTGATCACCTTATTGTATAAATTTCTATGTCGTTTCATCTCCTTTGTTTAGAGGTCGTGTTCGGTCGAAACCTACCAACGCCCTTTTTTAAACCTTGATTTTTTGCCTTGTTGGCAAGGTCTGCAATGCGCAATTAACAAAGTTGGGGGCTGAGAGCCGCGTTCGTGTTCGTGTTCGTGTAATTCGAATCGTTGAACCGGAAGCCTGACAACGAAAAACGGCAACAGCATGCATCACACAACCTATATCTTTTATGCTGGTTTCATAACTTTTCGGAACAGATCCTCAAACTGCTTTCCGAAATAATCTGCTTTCTTCTCGGATTCCTGGCAAAGGAGGGGGCCGAGAGCCGCGCTCGTGCGCGTGTCCGTGAAAACCGAATCGCTGAACCGGAAGCCCGACGGGTTATTCTCTTCAGTCTCCAGATCGAACCACGGATACCACTTCCAATCGGAGTTATTATAGTCTGGAGTCCATCCTTCACGAATGGCTTTTGAAACAACAACCAAATGATTAATATTGGTTAGTAATTCAGCATTCTCTCCAGTAATTTCTGGAGCTGTTTGTTCGGTTGCTTTGTATGCGTCCTCAACTGTTTTGATGTCTTTGTACATTATTTCTCTGTTTTAGGGTTGTGAATTGGTTTGAATATCTCGGCAATATGCTTTCCAAGGAAATCCGATTTTTCCCGTGATTCTTGGCAAAGGAGGGGGCCGAGAGCCGCGATCGTGCGCGTGTGCGTGCAATGCGAACCGTGGAACCGGAAGCCCGGAGCATCAGCCCAATACCAAGGTTCAAATTTCTTTTCGGTTTGGTTGTCATAGTCTGGTTCCCACTCTTCACGAATTGCTTCGGAAATAACAAGCGATTCATATACAGCTGAGAGGATCTGTGCGTGCTTTTCTGAGATTCCAGTAATCTCCGGTTTTGAATTAGGATCAAGCCCTAGTTTTTCAAGCGCCTTTTCTGTTGAAGTGATGTCTGTGTACATTCTATTATTGATTTTGATGATTACTTAGTTCTACCAGTCGCTGGTATTCCTTCAAGAAGGTTTTTCCAACGTAATCACTGGTCTCTTTGTCTGGAAATTGAAGGAGGGGACCGAAAGCCGCGCACGGGTCTCCGAGCGTGAAATCTGAACCGAGGAACCGGACGCCAGTTTTGGCATTTGCTGTAAACGATGGATACCATTTTCTTTGGTCGTCATTGTATAAATTCAATTCTATACCTTTCTGAAAGCATTTAGCGATTAGAAGCAGCCTTTTGTATTGCAACATGGCGTATTCATGTAAAGGAATTTTTTGATGCAGATGGTAGTTATATTTCTCTGGATCTTCTCCCATTTCTTCACATACCTCTTCAAATGTTGAGATTTGTTCAATTCTTGGAGCATCTTTCTTCTGGAGCCTTACTTCTCCAGTGGAAGTATCAATTTCCTTGATTTCATACCCTTTCGGGATTTCAATTTTTAGTGTTTTCATTATTTTTCACTTTTATTCAAAATTTCATCAACTTCTTCGTCGGAAATAACAAGCGATTCATATACAGCTGAGAGGATCTTTGCGTGCTTTTCTGAGATTCCAGTAATCTCCGGTTTTGAATTAGGATCAAGCCCTAGTTTTTCAAGCGCCTTTTCTGTTGAAGTGATATCTGTGTACATTCTATTATTGATTTTGATGATTGCTTAGTTCTGCCAGGCGTTGGTATTCCTTCAAGAAGGTTTTTCCAACGTAATCACTAGTCTCTTTGTCTGGAAATTGAAGGAGGGGGCCGAGAGCCGCGCGCGAGTGCGAGTACGTGAAATCCGAATCGTGGAACCGGAAGCCCGCATCACCAGACGCAGAGAACCATGGATACCATTTCCGCTGGTTCCTATCATATAAATTCAATTCCACACCTTCCTGAAAGCATTTAGCGATTAGAAGCAGTCTTTCGTATTGCAACATGGCATATTCATTTAAAGGAACTGTTTGATGCAGATGGTAGTTATATTTCTCTGGATCTTCTCCCATTTCTTCGCATACCTCTTCAAATGTTGAGATTCGCTCAATTCTTTGAGCAGCTTTCTTCTGGAACTTTACTTCACCAGTGGAAGTATCGATTTTCTTGATTTCATACCCTTTCGGGATTTCAATTTTTAGTGTTTTCATTATTTTTCACTTTTATTCAAAATTTCATCAACTTCTTCGTCGGAAAAATCTGAGGTATATCGGTAACCTTTATTAATACCGTATTCAAGCACTTTTTTTACCTCAATTTTGGAAAGTCTTTTTCCTCGATGAATAAAACTTTTGTAGCTTTGATTTATTTGAGCTAACGCCCCTTTTAAATTTGCGTGCATAGATTTATTGTTTAGTTATCTTTAATTTGATTTTTGCCAGCGTTCAAACCAGAATTCAATTGGCTTATTGCTTTCAGTTATCATTCCATAATCAAGTGCCATTCTGTAATTAGAACTATCTCTTTTAAGCCGTACAAGCTGTAAACTAATTTCGTTCCTAAATGCTTCAATACTAAATGTCCCTTTCCATCTATTGCACCTTGCACAGCTTGGATTAAAATTACTTTCTTGGTGTTCGCCTTTGGTCACTCCCCACCTTTTGCAGTCTTCTTCTGTACAACTATGCCAATGTGGTTCTATGTGGTCTACTTGCATTTGCCTATACTCTAATTGAATTCCGCAATAAGCACAACGTTTATCATACTTACAATAAACTCTTTTTCGTATTTCTTTCTTAATATATGCCATCTTTTAAAATTTAATTTCAATGCCATTGCTATCGTACAATGGTTCACTGTCATTTAAACCACCCAAAATAATAGTCGACTGTTTTGGGTGGGTATTTTTTACGGTAAAGGTGAAAACGTTGGCGCTTGGCTTCCATAAAATAGAATTTCCGGCACGATATGACAGCCTTTCTATTTTACCTTCGTTTTCGAGCTGCTTACATATCCGGCGGCTATTTCTTGCTTGAATATTCAATATCTCCTTAAATTGAACCCATCCACATCCACTAGTATAAGTTTCGATGACGCTCAACATTCGGTTTTTTAAAGAGAAAAGTTCATACCCATTATTTTCTAAGGTAGCTTCCTGATAAAACTCAGAACAATGCATCATAACCAATTGTTCGAACGTAAAATGTTTTCCATATTTTTCCTCAATGTTTTTCAAAAAATCTTTGAAGCAGGAGTATGAATTATTCCATTGGGCTTCACTCCAGCACCAGGTAGGCTCGAATTCAATACAAGCCTTTTGAACATAATTACGGAATCCATTAAAGGATAATGGCATAAATGTTATTGATACAGTTTTTTTCATGAACTTTTCTTTATGTTTTGTAAAGGTCAAAATCAATAATTTCCCCCTGATTGTTTTTTGTGTTTTTTACCACTATCTGTTTGATACAATTCTTCAAAAATTTCAAATTCTTCTTGAAAGCACGGCTGGCAAATTCCTTCACTTGTTATATCATACTCCCATTTTCCACAGCAAGTAGATTTATACATTTTTTCACCAGTTATGGGGTCCACCTTTGTTTTAATATTTTTCATGTTAGTATTTATTGGGGAAAACTTCTAATTCTTAGTGCATCTGGGAAGTTGCTTATATTGTTTCCATGGCGATCGGAAACAAGCTGTAATTCTTTTGACAAATAGGTTCCTATCTGTTTTACAAAAACCGGAACGTTATATTTAATGCAACCATCAATAATGTTTTGAAACCATTCAATCTTACATCTGCGGTACTTCCATTTTCCAGAATCATTTCCGCTTTCGCCTCCTACAATTATCCAGTCAACCATGGAAAATGAATCATTCCAATCAATTGGACCTAAAAGTGGTTCAAACGAAATAAAAGTAGTACACGGCAGATTCATTAAATGATTCGCTCTGGATATAAATGCGGTACTTTCAATACTTACGCCAATCCAAACTCGATGTGCTACCTCATTAAACCATTCCGGAAGACATTCCAATATTCTTTCTGGCCGCTTTGTTAAAATTTGAAACGTATGTTGTGGAGAGCGTCTAATTATTTCCCATGCTTCATTTCTCCATTGATCCGCTTCAGGTATAAACCAATCGGACCATGAACAAGTAAATATTTTTTTACCTTCGGTCCATTTAAATGGATCAGCAAATTTCGATTTGCTTTTTACAATTTGTTCTGGATCCTGATGGTAACGAGATTTATCACGAAACATATAACAAAACTTACATCCTGAGCTTACTACTGAGCACCCATGCCAGGGGTTCCATGTAGCGTCAGTCCATTCAATATTGGATAATTCTGCCATAGATAAAGAGTTTATTTTTTAAAAAACTGCCTAGGATTCATTAATGTAAAGTTTGTCCAGGCAATAGTCCATGCTAAAAGCCAATGCCATCGGGTATCCCAGTATTCATTCTCAAAACACAGTGTTGAAACTAGAATTATAGTGGTGCAAATACATGTAAGTAAAAATGCCGTAAACCTTCCGTATCTAAACCAAAAATTTAAATATTTGTTTATTATCATGATTTATGACCTTTAATGTATTGAAATACGTCATGAAAAAACACTGCTACACCCAGCAAAGAAATGGTCAATCCCAAAAAGAAATCACCTAATCCAAAGAACATAATTGACGTAAGCAGTATGGTAGTGTAAACGCTTAGAATTAAATATGAGAACCAAGAAAGTTTGAATAGAAAAGTAACATAGTCTACCAGATGATTCCAGTTGTTTTTTTTAGGAATAGACGGCCGAAAAGTGTAATTAATACCTTTTCTTTCAAAGAGGTCTATTAATGAAATACGTGGTACCTCTTCTGATATAAAGTCGTATAACTTTCGTTTTTTTTGCGATCCAAATATTGGGTTATCTAATCGCTTTCCAAAATCTTTTTCAAGAGCATCAAACTCTTCGTTAGTTTCCAAAAAATCAAGGCAGTTTAAAATTTCTTCTTTATACGAAGCCCACGGCGAACACATTAATCCGTGAAGATAATTTGCCATTATTTCGGTATTTACTCTTTTTACTTCTAATCCAGTTTTCATAGATTGGTTTTTAGATATTAGAAAATAGATCTTGTGGTGCATCATAATTCATCCAAATGCATTCTTGCACCTCTTCTTTTCGCATATTATTTTTTTTCTGGGATAACCGTACCATTCTCCAATCAGAATAAAGTTCATCCATTAAATCACATTCATAACTAGAAATCATTGCATATCCGTTTATAGAATGAAGCTTCTCCGAAAGTTGACGGTGCTGGCCATCTGTAAATTCAAAATGATAATCATTAAAAGAACTTCTGCTTTCTTTTGGATAGGGTGGATCGCAGTAAAAAAACGTATTCTTAGTGTCAAATTTTGACATACACTCTAAATAGTCAAAATTTGTGATTTGAAATTGAGTACTAATTAATTTGGCAACTTCTTTTAGAGTTTCAAAAGAATTGTTCCATTTGGAAACGGTTTCACCATAAGCTGCATTTACTTGTTCTTTTGCCAAAAACATCCCCTTGTTTTTGCGCTGACAACCTAAACCTAAATATGACATTCTTACTCGGACATAAAATCGTCTTGCGGATTCTAATTTATTGTCAGTCGGTTTCCAAGCATTCTCAAATTCTTTGACGCTACAGGGCGTCATTTCAATTAAACTTAAAAGTTTTTCTGTATCGTCTCTTAATACTTGAAAAAAGTTGGTAACCTCCGAGTTTATTTCATTTGCTGTTTTAATGCATCGGCCTCGGTAATTAATTGAGACAACAAATGAGCCGGCAAACAAATCAACCAAGTGCGTAAACCCCATTGGAAAATGAAAATAAATTTCATCGATAAATGAAAACTTACCTCCAAAATAATTCATTGCATTTAGCTTTTTTGAATCACCGCTCATCCTCAAAGTTATTTTTAGTATTAAATTCTCCCACGTATGCTTCCGCTAATAACCTAATCGTGTTCTCATTATAACTGAATGTTTGAGTAGCATAAACACGAATTGATTCCGACATTTCGATTAATCTTGAATTGTCTGCTATTAATTCGTCTGCTATTTTTTTTAGGTCAGACCTTTTTTCAATTAAATATCCGTTTTTTTCATTTTTAATGATTTCCTGAAACGGATCAACATTAAATGTCACTAAAGGTGTTGCAAAAACTGATCGTTCCACGAAATCAATAATAGTTTCGGAATTTTCCCAATAGTCAGTTTTTTTTGAAAGCACCAGATGTAAATCCGCTGCACTTTTTACAATGTTTTTATATTGGTGAATAATAGAGCTCCGATTTAGATGTTCGTAATCAATGCCAATATCGCCAAAAGTTTTTTTAGGGTTATCGCCAATGACTACTACTTTAAAAAGCTTTCCGTGTTTTTTTTGAATCTCTCGAAGAATTGGCAAAAACTTTTTAAATGAATCTCGTTTCGCAAGGGTTAAGTCAATACTAATTGTCAGTGCGCCTGGTAAATTTTTTTGCCCTAAAGTATTTGACCAGTCAATGCCTTCTTTCATCGTTTCCTCATGAATTAAAATAGGAATACACTTTACATCTGGAAAATCTTTTTTTAATAGCTTATCCTGTAATTTTCTGTTTAAAACCAGCAAGCGGTCAGCAGCTCGAAAATTATTTTCAAAAGTTTGAATTATTGATTTTTTTAATGCGGACCTTTTTTTAGCAATTTCTATGGTGGTCATTTCAATTCCCTTATTGCTTAAAAATTTTCGAATTTCTTTTTCATCCAATAAATAGTGAGTACTATTTATTTCATAAAAATCAAACTCAACGGTTTGAATTATTTTCAGCTCCGGGTTAATTTCTTTCAATTGGTGGAAAAGTCCATTTTCGCCACCGAAAGAATCAAGCGTCATTCCAAAAACCATAATGTCAGCCCACTTAATTGTTGATTCAGCAAGCTTTGTTTCTTCTTTTTTATCAATTTCCGAAAACCGATAAAGTCCCGTAAGCGCTGTACTTATTTCGTCAATATCATCCAATGCCAAATAAGGCATTATCATGGTATAATGATCAAAAGAGGTCATCACCGGATCAATAAATAAAATGTTGATCGGGTTTTCTTTTTTTGATTCAAATTGACTTTTATAATACTCCGGATGCTTAAGCGTGTCATATAAATCGTTTACTATTTTCATTTCTGTGTATTTTGTTCTAAATAATTCCAACTAATAATTTCAAAAAAAAACCGAAATTCTCCCGTTTCGTCAAAACCAATCATGCAGATGTCTTCATCTTCAATATAAACTCCCTTAAAAACTTCACCGTTTGCGTCTTTAAATTGAATTAGGGAGTTATCTACAGGTTTTTTAAATGGATTCTTCATAGTTCGTTTTGCAAAAGCATATACGCCTTGATTGTTTCTTCAATTTGGTTTTTCGATTTTGAACTTTTATTCCAATCTCGAATACACCAGTTATTAAGCGCTTTTTTCCAACTCACCATGTCTCTTTTGTTTTTACCTTTACCAACCACCCATCCAACAGCTCCATAATAATTTAAAAAGAGTGTAATTATTTCGGAAATTTGAGAAAGCGAATGATGTGATAGTAGATTTTCGCTTAAAATGTAATTCAAACATTCATTCTCGCTCGGAGCCTTAAACGAAAAAACCGATTCAATAGCTTTCATTGTTTCTTGGATGTCCGGAAAAAGATCAGCACGGAACGACCATAGTATTTTTTCTAATTTTTCTGCTTGATTACTTTCCATTTTTTTGAGCTTTTTTTGCACGAAGAAAAAGAACATATTTGCAACAGTAAATTCGTTTTATTTCATCTTCAACGCTTAATTTTTCATTTGCAAAAATTCTAAGATTCTTACCACGTTTTTTTTTATGAGTAGTAATGTCAAATCCGCTTTTGATTTGTTCGTACAAATGAGCATCAATCATTTCTAATTTTTCCATCCGATCAAATACCGATGGACCACTGGCCACCATACCAAACTTTAACCAGAAGTCATCAAAAGTATACTTATTCTTTTCTGGATGGTCCAGATAGAATTCTTGAATTGCTTTATAATTAGCTCGAAAAATCTGTATAAAATCAGATGCCTTTAATGGCGTATCCGGTTTTTCGGCTTTTTTCATGTCAGATTCAATTGCTGCCTGGATTTTTTGAGCCTTAGAATTTTTAAGATTCTGATAGCATTCATGCCAAATACTGAAATTCGTAATACTCAATCCTCTCGTCTGAACTGTTTCTGTATCGTATTTTCCTCGAACTCCATTTTTTACTATCAATGAAAACTCCTGAACGGTTAATCTAGGATATTCTTCAATTAGTTCATTGCTAAGATCATTCACCAAAACTACTCTTTCCTCAGCCGGTAATTTTGCATTGTAAGCACGCAGAGCATTGCTGGTTGTCATAAATACCAATTCCTTTAGTTCCCCTTCAGGAATTTCCGAAACTAAATCATAATTCTGAGCAACAACAATTTCTTTTTCTACTTTTTGCAATCCATCGATATTAATGTCAGTGTGACCGCCATAGCTAAGAATAGCTTTTTTGAATTTTTCAATATCAAATGAAGGTTCAAATTGATTTTTTTTCACTAACGTCATGACCAAAGCCTATTTATTATGATTGAAAGCTATTATTTCAGAAATTTCTACCTGTAAATAAAAACAGATTTTTAACAGTGTGTAAAATTCCGGATTCGGTGTTTTACCATTAATCAAATCATAAATAGTTCTTGGAGAAATACCGGTTCCCTGGGCTAATTTATAGCCAGAAACTCCCTTATTCGATAAAACCTCTGTTAAACGCACATCATATTTGACTGGTTTATTTTCAACTAATATTCCTGTATTAATTTTCATCATTAAACTGATTTAAAATTTGTGAATCATCTATATCATCCATTACCCCGTATTGAGAGTACTTCAAAGCTGTATCCCTCAACTGTTCGTCTGTAAAATAAGAAACTGGTGGATGCTTTTTTGAAATAAAAAATGGGCGCTTTGAGAGTTCATTACTGTTTTCAGAAGTACTTTCTACAATAACCTTTTCACTATCATACAAAACATGAAGTCCACGGATGGTTTTCACTTCATATCCGTAACTTGAAAAGCAATCCATTATTTTTTCAATAACAATAGGATCATTCTTAACGTAAATACCATCCACCCAATAAAGCAGAAAGTTTTCACCAGCTATTAATTTAGCTTCATGCATTACATCACTAATTCTCTTGCAGATAGAATACCAAATGTTTTCAGTTAAAACACTACGCTCCGTTGTTTTCCGTAATTGTTTACCATTAAAAAAATAGCTATACTCTTTTTTTGCCAAGGAACCTAAACTAATCAACCGACAAAGCTTAGATATTTTACCATTTTCTTTACTTCCCTCTCTATACAGTGATTTTGATATAACCCCAAGTGAGTAAGCTGTTTTCCAATAAGCTTCATCAATATCAATTTCTACGCAGTCAAGGAACTCGCTATTAGGCTTTTTCCGAGAAACATCGACATATTTTATGTCTGAAGGGTAGTACAAATTATCAATGAAGTTTGCATAAACTTCATTTTTCATGATATAATTCCGAACTCTACGTATAAACCCAAGTTCTTTAGATGGTATTTTTCTATTAGCCTGACTTGAACTATCACCAAAATATTCCGATGTTAAACGAAACTTATTGTTAATTCGTTTTAACGTAAATGGTTCTCCAATTTGTTGAAGGTACAAAGCCTTTTTATAAATAGTTGATGACTTCTCAATATAATTCATACTTCAATGTATTCATAGGTTAAACTGACAGTCTTGTTATAATTATCTACAAATATTACCACTTGAACCCTAGAAGCATCTTCACCGTACTCAGAATCGCCTTCATTTAATGCGTTTTGAATAGACAGCTCTTCTGAGGGATAATCAAAAGAAAAATTACCAATGCGATCACCAGAAATATTTACTTGGTTATAACGATATGAATTACCAAGGCGCCGGGAAATAATTACATCAAATACTCCACGGTAAATAAAAATATTATGCGTATGCGTTTCTGTTTGTCGATCGTAATCAATTTCTAAATCAACAGATTCATAGGTTGATTCTGCTAATTTTTCACCAGTCATAGCCTCTTCTAGCATTCGCTTTTCATCACCTAATTTTTTTAGACGATCAATTAGTGACATTCTTTCGGATTTCGTCAAAGGACGTTGTTTTTTCTCGCCATTCTCTACATAATCAAGCATGCCTGATTCCAACATTTTTTTCAGATACTTAATACGACCACTTAACTTTGAAAAATTAATTTTCACATTTCTATACCGGTCCGAACCATAAAATATCTTATCTCGGAGCTCTTTCCTGGATTTATGTAGATCATATAGTTCGGACCGGTATTGTTGAGCACGTTCTGAGGAAGGTGGTATTCTGTCCAACATTTTTTTACGATAGTAAATTTTTCTAGCCTTAGAAACTTCTTTTTTCTTTAAATCCAAATATTGCTTACTACACTTCCATATCTTACTATTCAAAGCATCAATTTCCGCTTTAATCCTTGATTTATCAGCTGCAATTTCCTTGATTTCATCAAGCGACAATTCTGACTGCTTTTCTTTAACCCTTCGCCGATAAAGCTTATTGGTGAGATTCTTTCGTTCCCGCTTTAACGAATCACATTTTTCCTGACTGTAACCGTATCTTGACATATCCAACTGTATTATCAATAGTGATAGTGTAAATATAAAAACTATACTAAATATAACGATACTATTTTTCAAAAAAATAAAGCAGACGGTCCAGCACCCTTTTTTTTTTGAAAAAATCGGCTTTTTTGAAATATTTTTCTTGGTTTTTCGGCTTTTTTTAAATATAGAGTTTTTTTTTTTTTTAG
>Ga0209692_10000779_pt1 | contig 57980 bp, 55 predicted proteins | sample tdDd472_FD_187129 | JGI IMG/M metagenome (GOLD analysis project Ga0209692, IMG submission 187129) | Marine sediment microbial communities from the Atlantic coast under amendment with organic carbon and nitrate - tdDd47.2 (SPAdes)... | ecosystem: Environmental > Aquatic > Marine > Coastal >... | reverse complement strand
GAGCGAGCGGCCACGGGCGTCGGCAAGCAGACCGATCTGCCGTGCGATCGCATTGCGGTGATCTGGAGTAATTGTCACGCCCTGCATGGCGACAAGCGTCTCGACCCACTCGGCCGCCCAAGCGCGATCGCCGTCTGTCGAGAGCTCGGCCAGCGGGCAGAAAGCGAGTGCTGTCCCCTCCCCTGCTCCGATCTCGTAGTGATCTCCGCCAGCGGCCCTGGTCAGCGGATAGAGCGACTTCCCCTTGTCGAAGGCGAAGATCTGCGCATGCTCATAGCGCCGGAACTGTGCGGCGATCAGCGCCAACAGTGTCGACTTGCCCGATCCCGTCGGGCCGAAGATCAGTGTGTGGCCGACATCGTCGACGTGGAGGTTCAACCGGAAAGGTGACGAGCCGCTGGCGACCTGCATGAGCGGCGGAGCGTTGGGCGGATAGAACGGGCAAGGCGCGACAGCGCTGCCCGCCCAGACGGAATTGACCGGAATGAGATCGGCAAGGTTGCGGGTGTTGATCAGCGGTTCGCGGACATTTGCTTGAGCGTTGCCCGGCAGGCTGCCGAGATAGGCCTCGGTGGCATTGAGGGTTTCGATACGGGCGCCGAAGCCTTCCGCCTGGACGAGCCGCCGGACGGCCTCTGCCTGATCGCGCAGACGAGCTTCGTCTGAGTCGAACATCACAATGACGGGCGTGTAGTAGCCATAGGCGACGAGCTGGGACGAGGCCTCGGCGATCGCGTCCTCGGTTTCGGCGACCATGGTCATGGCGTCCTGGTCGACCGAACGGCTCTGGGTCTGAAAGAGCTGGTCGAAAAAGGGCCGCACCTTCTGCTGCCACTTCTTGCGGGTGCGCTCGAGTTTTTGCCGCGCCTCCTGATCGTCGAGGAAAATGAACCGGCTTGACCAGCGATAGGTCAGCGGCATCAGGTCGAGCGAATTGAGGATTCCGGGCCAGCTCTCGGCCGGGAAGCCATCGATCCCGACGACGGCGAGATAGCTGCCGTCGACCATAGGCGAGAGCCCGTGATGGAATTCTGCCGTAACCAGCCAGTCGAGATACATCGGGATCGCCGGGAGCCGGACCGGATGATTTTCCCCCAGGATGCAAAACCGGATGAACTGGAAGAGCTCGTCGTAGCGCGCTTCGTCGCCGCTTTCCGGATGCGTGACCGTGCGCGTCACCATGCGGCGGATCATCAGGACGTTACCGAGATACTGCTCGACCTCACGGATCGACGTCTGGAAGGAATTGAGCACCCCGTCGGCATAGGTTTGCGACCGGCTCCCTTCGTCCGAATAGACATAACGGGCCATCGCCGAGTGCCGAGGCTCCGGCGGCCGGTAGGTCAGGATCAGCGCATGCTGGCTTTCGTAGTGGCCGCGCTCGGCCATGAAATGGTCTCGACGCTGCTCGTCGATCGCGCGCGTCACCGGGTCGGGAAAGTGGCAATCCTCGCGGGCGGGATAGGCCGTCGTGGGGACGCGAACCGCCTCGACCTGGATCATCCAGCCCGACCCGAGCCGCGAGAGGACCGCGTTGATCTGCCGCGAGACCTCGTTGCGCTCGATATTGGTGGAGCTTTCGGAATCCGGCCCGGCAAAATACCAGCCGGCCATCAACGAGCCGTCCTTCAACAGGATGACTCCGTCGGCGACCAGGCCGGCATAGGGCAGCAGGTCGGAAAAGGACGGCTTTGAGTTTCTGAATTGCCGGAGCGCCACCATGGTCGGTCAGTACCTCCGCCAAGGTGACGACGTCGGACGATAGTTCGGCCGGTACGCGATGTGGCGCAGATAGACCTGCCGCATCATCGGGTCGGCTTTCGCCATGATGCGCAGCACGCCGACAACGCCGATCCAGATCGCAATGCCCAGAAGCACCGAGAACCAGGTCAGCACGACGAAGATCAGGATGACCGTCGCCAGACCGGTCACGAGTACCAGTTCTCGGTCAGCGCCCATGAGATGGTTTGGCCGCGACAGCGCGCGATGGATCCGCGCGGTTGCGAGGGGAGCGACAAAGTCAGCCATCGCTCCCCTCCCCCGCCGTACTCAGGTCCGCCTGACCAGGGAGAACAATCGAGGCGCCCGATGCGCCGAACAGACCAACGATCTGCGTTGCGCCAAGCAGGATACCAGCGACGAGCACAACGTACATGAGCCGCCGCGCGAAGTCGTTCAGTTCGCCGCCGAAGATCAGCATGCCGCCGGCGACCGCGACGGCGGCAAGTGCGATGAAACCCGCGACCGGCCCCGTGATCGATTCCTGGATTGTCTGCAGTGGACCTTCCCAGGGCAGACTGCCGCCGGAGCTTGCAAGCGCTGGCGTTGCAGCTACGCAAGCAATGGCAATCATGAGCCCCAAGGTGACGGGGCGGCGGAATTTATGCGGCATGGCTGTCCTCATCGATCTGTGCGTGATGTTCGGTTTCGTAATGGTCACCGTCGAACCCCCTGAGCCGCATCACATCGCGGACCCGGCGACCTGTGGCGGTGCGTTCGATGGAAACGACGAGATCGACCGCTTCCGCGATGACCTCGCGCATCGGCTGCTGGCTTGCCTCTGCGGTGAGCTGCTCGAGGCGCCTGAGAGCGGAGTGCGCGTTGTTTGCGTGGATTGTCGTGATGCCGCCGGGATGGCCGGTGTTCCAGGCCTTCAGAAGCGTCAGCGCTGCGCCGTCCCGAACCTCGCCGACGATGATGCGATCCGGTCGGAGACGCATCGTGCTCTTGAGCAGACGGCCCATGTCGATCGTGTCCGTCGTGTGCAGGCAAACCGCGTTCTCCGCGGCGCACTGGATCTCGGCCGTGTCCTCGAGGATGAGCAGCCGGTGCTCAGGCGTCTCGCTGACGATCTCGGCGATCACCGCATTGGCCAGTGTAGTCTTCCCCGACCCGGTTCCACCCGAGACGACAATGTTCAGGCGATCGTGGACTGCGTGGCGGATCAGGCTGGCCTGCAGCTTGGTCATAACGCCGCTGGACACATAGTCCGACAGCGGGATCAGGCGCGAGGCACGTCGGCGGATCGTGAAGCTAGGCGCACTGACCACCGGCGGCAACAGGCCTTCGAAGCGGTGGCCATCGATCGGCAACTCGCCGGAGATAATCGGCTGTTCGTCGTCGACCTCGGTCTGCAGGGCATGGGCGACGCTGCCGATGATGATCTCGGCAGCACCAGGCTTGAGCTCGCCGATGCGCTCGATCCCCTCCCCCAACCGCTCGACAAACAGCCGGCCGTCCGGATTGAGCATCACCTCGACGACATCGACGTCTTCAAGTGCCTCGCAGATGGTCTCACCAAGCGCATCGCGAAGCTTGCGAATCAGCCGTGAGCGGGAGGACGACGCAGTCATTGCGCTCCTCGTCTCAGTGCAATCCGGGCACCACCGTTTCGACCAAACAAGCTTTGCATGACATCCGCCGACACTACTCAAGGGTGAGATGCGGCTTTTGCCGCACCAGGCGGAGGCGGTCATCCCGGCAGTTCTGCCGGGGTGGACCTCTGATTTGACCGGCATACCCTCCTGGCCGAGGCTTTCACGCGACTCACTTTGCTGAGTCGGGTTCGAAATTGGCTGATTTTTCTGCGAATTTCGCCTGATCGCCTCGTGCCAATCAGAAAATTTGTCGGTGGGCCCCGGCAAAAATGCCGGGGAAAGAATCTGACTGCCCTTTGGACCATGCTGGGATAACCGTCTGAAATAAAACAGAAATAATCCGCTCTTGGTATCGGTTATCGGAGTCGGAGCCGACTCATGTTAAGGGCTCGTTAACCAAATTAATCTTGCTGGGCCACGCTTCCTGGGTATGATCACGGAAATTCGCCCGTTCTGCGAAATAACCGTGATTGAAGAGATTAGCGTGAACGCTCCAATGCAGATTAACAGATCAGACCTTCCTGATGTCGACGACGTCATTGGTGCCCACGCTGAACTTCTCGGCTCCCAGTTGCACAGCATCAGCGAGGCTCTGTTTCCCCCCGCTGCAAGCAAGGCGCTTCGGAAATTTACTTCAGGCGAAGCGGCAAGGCTGATCGATGTTTCGGATTCGACGCTTCGAAAAATGTCCTTAGCGGGTGAAGGTCCAAAACCGGAGACCACAACAAACGGACGTCGGTTGTACTCGCTGTCCGACATCAACGAAATAAGACGGATATTTGCAAGAAATGCACGTGGGCGCGAGGCGATCGAGTTCGTTCCACAGCGGCGGGAGAACGAGCACCTCCAGGTGCTCGCTGTCACCAACTTCAAGGGCGGCTCAGGCAAGACGACGACCTCTGCGCATCTCGCACAATATTTGGCGCTTCAGGGATATCGCGTGCTCGCAGTCGATCTTGATCCCCAAGCGAGCTTGTCTGCACTGTTGGGTGTTTTGCCCGAATTAAACGTAGGCCATAACGAGACACTGTACGCGGCAATTCGATATGACGACGAGCGGCGGCCGCTAGGTGATGTAATACGCAACACCTACTTCGACGGTCTCGATCTCGTTCCCGGCAATCTCGAACTCATGGAGTTCGAGCATACGACGCCGAAAGCCCTCGCTGATGGAACTGCATCCGACGGCGGGGCAATCTTCTTCGCGCGGATCGCAAGTGCCCTCGACGACGTCGCTGACGACTATGATGTCGTCGTAATCGATTGCCCTCCCCAACTCGGCTTTCTGACACTCAGCGGTTTGTGTGCAGCTACGTCGATGATTATCACGATTCACCCGCAGATGCTGGACGTGTCATCGATGAGCCAGTTCCTTTTGATGACACGTGACCTGCTTGGGGTTGTTCGCGACGCCGGTGGCCGGCTTAAGTTCGACTTCGTCCGATACCTGTTGACGCGTTACGAGCCCCAAGACGCTCCGCAAACTAAAGTCGTCGCGCTGCTCCGCAACCTTTTCGATGACCATGTGCTGACCAACCCGATGGTCAAGTCTGCCGCGATTTCGGACGCGGGCCTGACGAAGCAGACGCTATACGAAATTGGGCCCGGGAATCTGACTAAAAGCACCTATGATCGAGCGATGGAGTCCTTGAACGCGGTGAACGGTGAAATCGAAAAGCTGATGCGTGCGGCTTGGGGGCGGTCATGACTAGCGCGGGTTGCCAATTTGAGTCGGGCGTGTTGGGAGCTCCCAACACGCGGCGTTTGCTTCGGGGCGCAGAGCCTAGTGCCACGGCTGTTGGGAGCTCCCAATATACCCGGCGCACAGTCAGAACAATTGGCCCAAAGCAGTCTTGTTGGGTGCTCCCAACTAGCCCCCTGCCCCGAAGCGAATGGCCAAACTCGGGTGTGCAGTCATGAGCCGCAAAGACGCAATCAACTCACTCTATCTCAAGAAGCCGGAACCGGCTCCTGGCGAAAGCGAGAAGCCGTCGGAGCGCGTTCGTACGGGCGCCATTTCGGCGATGGGAACGTCCCTGAAGCAGATGACAGATGGCGCCAAGCTGGCGACCCGACTGCAGGAGCAACTGGAGAAAGGCGATGTCGTCGTCGAAATCGAGCCCGATACGATCGAGCAGTCTCCCATAGCAGACCGCATCCCGACCGATGTTGATCCGGCATTCGACGAACTTGTTCAATCCATATCCGACAATGGCCAGCAGGTTCCCATTCTCGTTCGCCCCAGTCCAGCGGGACAAGGGCGGTTCCAGATTGCATACGGTCGCCGTAGGCTCAAAGCTGCGAAGATGCTCAACCGGCCGGTCCGTGCCATAATCAGAAAGCTCACAGACCAGGAGCTGATCGTCGCACAGGGCCGGGAGAACCTCGATCGCGAGGATCTTTCATTCATTGAGAAGGCGTTCTTTGCGAAAAATCTGGAAGACTCCGGCTGCGACCGATCGACAATTGTCTCGGCGCTGTGTTCGGACAAGGCTGACGTTAGCAGATACATAGCTGTTGCACGCCGCGTTCCGGAACATCTCGTAAAGCGCATCGGACCAGCACCAAAGGCCGGTCGTGCCCGCTGGCTCAAGCTGGCGGATGGGCTTGAGCATGCCGGCGATTCCTTCGAGGCAGAGAAGATCTTCAGCGATGACAAGCTAGCCGGTGCGAACAGCGACACACGATTTCAGGCTGTTCTGCGCGCCGTTGAGCCTAGGAAGACGAGTAAGAAGGCCGCGAGCTTGAATATCTGGAAGACCCCGACGGGAAAGCGTGCGGCCAAAATAGAGGACCGCAACGGCCGAACCACGCTCACTTTCGAAGACAAGGTCGTTCCGGAGTTTGCGCGATACATCTCCGCGCAGCTCGACGACCTTTATCGGGAATTTCAATCCAGCAGAGAGGAGGGCGGCGACTGAACCAACGGCCGGTACGCCCGGCCAGAAGGAAATTTGGCAAAGAAAAAGGCCACCGAAATCGCTTCCGGAAGCCCCTTCTTTAGTCTCAGCAACTAGAGAATCGCACTTCCGAGAATCACAGTCAAGGCTCTTTTGAGCCGTGAGCGCCTTTTCGGCGAGCAGTTTTCTATTGCCTAGCGATAGGTGAAAGAAAATGCAGACGCATATTACAACGACGCCCTTTGGGCGGCGGCCGATGACGCTTGGCCTGATGGCAAGCCAAGTCGCCGCGAAATCCATGCCGCAAGGCGTCAGGGTCGAAAAGTGGAAGACCTTCCGCGCGATCCGGGATGCCAAGGAGCCACTTGGCGCCACAGATCGTGCTTTGGCGATCCTCAACGCGCTGTTGTCGTTCCATCCGGAGAGCGAACTGACTGCTGAAGGCGAACTGATCGTTTGGCCTTCCAACGAGCAACTGACCGCTCGGGCCAATGGCATGTCGCCGGCGACGCTTAGACGTCATTTGGCCTGCCTGGTCGATTGCGGGCTGATCATCCGCCGAGACAGTCCGAATGGCAAGCGGTTCGCGCGCAAGGGCAGGGGCGGCCAGGTCGAACAAGCCTATGGCTTCGATCTCTCGCCGATCGTTGCTCGCGCCGAAGAGTTCACGGAGCTCGCAGAGGCCGTCCAGGCTGAGAAACGCGCCTACAAGGCCGTCAGAGAGCGCCTGACCCTGCTGCGGCGGGATATCGTCAAGATGATTGATGCCGGCCTCGAGGAGGGCGTACCGGGCGATTGGGGCCTGATGACGCGAACCTATCAGGAAATCATGGCGAGGCTTCCCCGCACAGCGCCACGCCAGGTTCTTGAGACCATCTGCGAGGATCTCGAGTTGCTCTGGGCGGAAGTGCATGACGCACTGGAATCATTCATGAAATCAGAAAATATGAGCGCCAATGAGTCTCATTCTGAGCGCCACATACAGAATTCAAACCCAGACTCCATATCTGAATCTGAAAAAGGCTCTCGAAAAAGAGAAGAAGCGAGCGGCACCGCCGAGGAAAACGACAACCTGCGGAGCTTGCCGAAACGGGAATTGCCATTGGGTATCGTGCTGGATGCGTGCAAGGGCTGGCGCGATCTGGCCAAAGACGGGGAAATCCGAAACTGGCGGGACTTTCTGGCGGTCGCGGAGGTCGGCCGCGTGATGCTGGGGGTCAGTGCGAGCGCCTGGCGCGAGGCCTGCGAGGTTCTCGGTGACAAGCACGCCACGATTACGCTCGCCGCGATCTATCAGCGGGCCGATCAGATCAACAGTCCCGGCGGCTATCTGCGCAGCCTGACCGACAAGGCCCGGGAAGGGAAATTCTCGGCCTGGCCGATGATCATGGCGCTGCTGAACGCCAAGCTCGAGGCGGACAAGGCCGCGGCCCAGGCGTCTTCTCAGACCCAGCAACCACCGGAGAGCCGGGAAGGGGGCTTTGAGGTGTCTGATGCCCTTCGTCAGTCGATGAAGAAGTGGGATTCATGACGCGGATCGGGGCAGGAGAGCGGAATTTCGTCCGGCTCGCTCATCACTCGTCGTCGACGAGGCAGTCGAAGGCATCGAGGAGGGTGTCGACGATCGTCTGGCCGAGAGCTTTCGCGGCACTGGCGAGTTGCGCTTCGTCACCGGATCGGGCAGCCGTCGCGAGTGCAGAGCCCTGCTCACCAATGACGGATTTGGCGCGTTCGATGGCCCATTGCGCAAATTCCTCGCGATTGTTGATGATCAGGGTATCCATGCTTCTGTGCTCCGGGCTTTACCGTTTGTTTGCCATGTTCTGGCTAGGGTGCAGATGCGCGATGAGTACCGCGTTCGCGCCAATTGTTCACCCCGGCAGTTCTGTCTCATGAGCATCGAGCAGGCCGCTGCGTTTCGCACGATCGATCAGGTTCTTGACCGAAGAGGGCGCCCATTTCGTTCCTCCGCGCGGCGTGCGTTCGTGCAAGCGCTCGAGCTGGCTCGCGATTTCGCGCAGTGTGAGCTCCGGATTGGACGAATGGATGCCGGCAACCAGGGTCATCAGTCGATGTTCCGGTAGCCGCGGCGGCGACTTCCGCAAAAGTGATGCATCGGCCATGCCTTCAGAGACCATCCATTTGACCGCTCGCCGCAGCCGTTCCGGCGTCCAGTCGAAACCGCGCTGTTTGAGAACCCGCGCGATGTCGTCCCAGGTGTGGTCCGGCCGCATCCGCTTCACCGTTGGAAGCCATTGTGAGGCTGTGGCCTGAAGGCGTGCCCCATAGGCTGCTTTCTGCGCCAGTTTCATCTTCGAGAGCATCTCCGGCCGGCGCTCGCGGATGCCAGGATTGCCAGGTAGACGACCTTTCGCCTTTGCCGCCTGAATCCCGGCCTTCGTCCGTTCGGAGATCAAGGCACGCTCGAGCTGGGCCACGGCACCGAGCACCTGTAACGAGAACATGCCCTGCGGCGTACTGGTGTCGATCGGGTCACTCAGAGACCGGAAATGCGCACCCTTGGCGGTCAGGTCCTCGATAACATCGAGAAGATGGCTGACGGAGCGTGCCAGGCGATCGAGCCGCACCACGACAAGCGTGTCGCCGGCGCCGATGTTCTGAACAAGCCTCGAAAGGGCAGGGCGGGCGCGGGAGGCGCCGGAGCCGTGTTCCTCGACGATTGTATCGCAACCGGCCGACCGTAGCTCCATTTCCTGCGCCTGGGTCGCCTGCTCGTCCGTAGAGACGCGCGCATAGCCGATAAGCCGTCCCTGTGGTCGATGCGAGGTGCGAATTTGCGTGTCAGCGGCCATTTGCAGCGCCTGAGAGCTATGTGAGAGCCAGAATTACAAACATAGAAGATACGGATAACTGATGGGTTGAAGGTGTCTTTGCAGCGCGTCGGCTCTTGACTCTGGCCTACCGCCATCGCATGTATAACCCACTGGGTTATAGGAAGCGTATGCAGACCGTCGCCGAAACACCATTGTTCATCAAGCAGGCGGCGGCGCTGTTCAGCGACGATGAGCGAAAGGAACTGATCGACTTCCTTGCAGCCAATCCGCAGGTCGGCGACGAAATCCCGGGTACTGGTGGCGTTCGAAAGATGCGGTTCGGAGCCAAAGGCAAGGGTAAGCGTGGCGGCGCAAGAGTCATCTATTACTGGTACAGCGATGACGCGCCGATCTATGCGCTGCTTGCCTATGGGAAGAACGAAAAGGTCGACTTGAAGCCGGACGAAGCAAAAGCGGTTTCCGCCTTCGCGAGGGCGATCAAGGCGGCGAACAGGAACAGGACATGAGCGAGATGACAAAATTCGGCGCTGATCTGATTCAGGCCATGTCGGAAGCTTTGGCGCATGCGCAGGGAAAGGACGTTCCCGGCGTCAAGGTGCACAGCGTTGACGTTGGTGCGGTGGACGCAAAGGCTATCCGAAAGAAGCTCGACCTGACCCAGGATGAGATGGCAGTGGTCCTTGGGACCAGCCCTTCCGGCTACAAGAAATGGGAGCAGGGCAAACGGCAGCCGAGCGGCGCCGCCCGCACACTGCTTCGTGTCATGGACCGAGAGCCGGAGGCGGTACTGCGCGCACTCTCGTCGCCTGATGCAGCGCCAGAAAGCAAGGAAGCTGCGCACTGAGTAGGGGAGGGGGCTTTCAAAGCCCAGAGGCCTTGGTGAGATTGACCCGGAAACGATCCCTCCGGCGCTGATATTTCCGGGTCATCTCGGCCGAGGCATGACCCAGGTGTTTTTGCACATAACGCTCGTCAACCTCGGCCGATGAGGCGAGGCCCGCGCGCAGCGAGTGGCCAGCAAAGAGCTTTGCGCGCTCGCTTTCCGACAGATCACCGCGCACGCCGGCGGCCAGTGCGGCGCGCTTGACCAGGCGGGAGACCTCCTGGTCGTTGAGCCGTTGGGCGCCAACTGTCTTGCCCTGTCCGGTCACCCTGCGGAACAGCGGGCCATGGGCGACGCGTGCGAACTTGAGCCAGGTCTGCAGCGCCACGATCGGGCAGGTCGCGTCGGACGAGCCGCGGCCGACCTCGACCTCGCGCCAGCCAGTCTTGCCGCGCAGCGTCACCAGCAGGCCTTTATTGAGGATCTCGATCCAGCCGCGGCCGTCCTCGGTCTGGTCGCGACCGACGTCGAGGCCGACGATTTCGGAGCGGCGCAGACCGCCAGCAAAGCCCAAAAGCAGCATTGCCCGATCGCGAAGGCCACGCAGGGTGCCGCGATCGAGCGTTTCCAGCATGGCGATCAGATCTTCTGGTAGCAACGCCTCCTTCTGGCGGGGAGGAGATGCGTGCTTGTTGCGAATACCGGCCATGACCGTGGCGATATGGCGGTCCTTCCTGTCGAGCGACTGCCCGCGCTGCGCATAGTTCCACGTCAGCGAAGAGAGCCGGCGTTCGATCGTCGACACCGAGTTGGGCTTCTTGTCCCCGACTGCCCTGCCGGAAGCGCAAGCGGTGATATAGAGGCCGACGACTTGCGGATCCGGAGGGAGGATTTCGACGCCCTGCCGGCGGCACCAACCCGCGAAATGCTTCCAGTCTGAGGCGTAAGCGCGGCGGGTGTTGGCGGAACTTGCCGCTTCGACATAATCGCGCGCACGGTCGGCGAGCGCGTCGAGATTTGTCGGCAGGCGAAGGCTTGAGATAGCGGGAACGGAAGGTGAGGGGATTGCTGCCTTGCCGGCAGCGTTTTCCTGGGGTTCCTCGTTAAACAGGACGTCAAGGTCGATATCGGGCAATTCGTCTGCGGAGTGCGCCGGTTCGGTTTGATCGACACCCTGGGATGTTTGCTGTGATCGAGCGGAGCGTCCCTGAGCACGCTTTTTTGGGTTTTGATCGACGAGAGAGGTCATTTCTTTCATAAAACGCAAAACGAATGATAATGCAAGATTATCGGTCGTTTTATATTATCGACAGGCGCGGCGGTTTCTGCGCGAAACAGTAGCCTTAAGCGCCGTTCCATGGTAGCCAGAATCATGGTGAAATCCCCTCGATTCGCGCTGCCGTCACCGCCGTCCTTTGCGCCGCTGCCGGCCGTGCTCCGTCCTAAAACCGACCCGGAAGGCCCGGCGGATGCCGGTTTTCTGGCCGGTTCGGCGCTGGCCTGGCTGCACGCGATGGCTTGCGACGAGCATCCGGTCGGCGGCCTCTGGCGGCAGCGCCTTGCGCTCGCCAATGCGGCGGCCTTGATGCCGCTCCTGGGGCGGGCCGAGGACGAGGCGGCCCTGCGCGATGCCGTGATGCTTACCCGACCCGGGGATGATCCTGGGCCGGCCGGGCAGGTTGTCCTGGCATGGCGGCGGCTGGCCGACCGGCAGACCCAGCTCGTCGACGATTGGTGGCTGTCGGCGTCGGCGGTGCTGAGACTCAGCGTCGATGAGCCGATGGGCGACGTCTACGCGGTCGCGGAGCGTCTGGCGCGCGGCGAGTCCAACCCGATCGCAGCCGCTGCGGAAATCGCCGCCGTCGCCGTGAAGTTCCGCCCCGACGCCGAACTGCTGGCGCTGTGGCTGGCAGACGCCATGCTGGCGGCCCGGTTGAAATGGCCGCGTCCGGTGCCGCTGCTTGCCCTCGAGATCAGGCGCAAGGACCTGCGCGCCGCGCCCGAGCACCTCGACGGCACCGGGCGCTGGCTGGCGACCTGTGCGTTGGCCTATGCCAAAGCCGCGGCGCGCGCCTCGGATCTGCATGCCGATCTGTGCCGGCGCGCGGGGCGACTCGCGGCCGCCGCGCCGAAGATGCGCGCGAAACATGCTGACGAGGTGATGTTGATCCTGATGATGGAGGATGCTCAGACGGCCCGGTCGGCGACCGATGCGATGAGCGAGCGCGCGGCCCGGCGGCTGTTCGAGCGTCTCGAGGGGTTCGGCGCCGTTCGCGAATTGACCGGTAGGCCGACCTTCCGGCTCTACGGATTGTGATCGCCATGGCTGAGAATTCGGCTAGACGGCGGACAGGAAGGCAGGGGGGCAATGGCCGACAGGACGACAGCCTGTTCGACCGCGAACTCGATCATCTGCCCGCGGAGGTGCGCTGGCGCGAGTGGATGAACCGCGTCGAGGCGGTTATCTTTGCGGCAAGCGATCCGGTAAGCCGTGAGACATTGGCGCGCATCGTCGGCAAGAGCTGCAGCATCGATCTCCTCATCGATGACATCCGCGAGGAACTGCGTGGCCGTCCCTACGATCTTGTCGCTGTCGCCGGCGGCTGGAAGCACCTGACGCGCCCGGCCTATGGCGACGCGATCCGTACCGCGATCGGCGCCAAAGAGCCTATTATCGATCTAAACCAATCCGAGATGCTGGTGTTGATGTGCATCGCTTATTTCCAACCCGTCACGCGTGCCGAATTGTCGTCGTTCTTCGGCAAGGAGATCAGCCGCGATCTGATCGGCAAATTACGCGGCTCCGACATGATCGCGTCCGGGCCGCGCAGCCCGACGCCTGGCGCGCCCTACACCTACGTGACGACGTCTGGATTCCTCACGGAGTTCGGTCTGAACACGTTGCGGGACCTGCCCGACTTCGAGGCGCTGGAAGATGCAGGGTTGCTGTCGAGAGAAAAATTGCTGGCCGGCGAGATCCTGCCGGAACTTGCAGGAGGGGACGACAATGACGCGGAGCCCGCCGGTGAGGAATAGATGAGCTATGGCGGCGATCGCGGGCTTTTTTGTCCCGACGCTTGGATTTGCGGTTTGGAGAAAGGCACATCGCCGACCACGCGCGAATAGGCGGCCAGCAAATCGGCGAGCCCGGCACTGGGTCGGGTTGAGCAAACCGGTTTCGGGGTCGATTGGCTACTTTCGCTTGGCAGTTAAATGCAAGAATGCGACGCTTTTGTTGGGAGCGGGAAAAATGTGGTGGTAAGAACCTTCGGGTAATCGGGGCCTTTTCGGAAAGGGCGCCCGTTGGCAACGGAACTGAAGATGAATATCTGGGTCGAACTTGTCGGGGACGACGGTGTTCCGGAACGTCGGCAAATTGCATCAGTCGCGCGCAACGTCGATGGAGCCAGTTTCGACGACTTCGGCCTCTCCTCGGAGGATGGCAAGGCGATACAGCGCCGTCTACAGGAGACGCTCACGCAGGCTCAGGCGGATCAAGCTTGCCAGCAAGACCGGAGGTGTCGCGACTGCAACCGCCTTCGCGGAGTTCATGACTATCGATCTCGAACGGTCCATTCGCTCTTCGGCATTTGTCGCTTGCGTGTGCCTCGGTTCCGCAGCTGCGCGTGCGGAGAGTCGGCAAGATCGGGCACGGGAAACATCCAGAACCTGCTGAATGGCAGAGCAACGCCGGAACTGGAGCGAATCCAGGCTGAACTCGGCTCCCGGCTATCATTTCGAGAAGCCGCCCGTGTGCTCGATCTGTTTGTGCCGGCCACGACGTCCCACAATCATCGTACGGTCAGCAATAGGCTCGCCAAGGTCGCTGATCAAATCGAAAAGTGGGACGCGGCGAGCCCCTCTCGCATCAGTCGAGCCGGCGGATCCCCTGTTTCCGTTTTCATAGATGGCGCCCACATCCGAGCAGTTCCCGGATATCAAAGCCGCCATTTCGAGATCGCCATGGGGCGCGTTGTCTCACCGGGACGGCGACCGCGCCAGTTCGCGGCTGCGCCGAATGTGACCACCGGCAAGCACGATCTCGTTCGTGCAGCGATGCGGGCGCAAGGATGGCTGCCTGGCCGCGACGTTACCGTCTTCAGCCACCGAGACGTCGGGCTGCAGAGCATCGTGCTCAGCGCGACACGGCAACCCGTCACGCATATTCTTGACTGGTTCCATCTGTCGATGCGGCTTCGGCACGTCGAACAGACATGGGAAGGGCTGAGGACCGTCGGCGACCTGAGCATCTATCTTCGGGACGTCTCGTTTCACGTGCCGCGGCTTCGGCATCTCCTTTGGAGCGGTTACGTTAGGGAGGCAACGAGAGCTGTCAAGGGTATGCTCTACCAGTTGGAGCAGTACGCCCGGTTGCGAGACGCCAACCATAAGCTCAAGCGTCTGTACGTGTTGCTCAGCAACCTCCAGAATTACCTGATCCAGAACAAGACTTCGATCGTCGATTACTGCCAGCGATACTGGGTAGGTCAGCCGGCTCTGTTGCAAAAAATCCGTTCGTGCCGGAAAGAGTGCTGGTGTTTTTCAGCGAGATTTTTGATGAGCGATTTCAAGTGGCGTCATTTTCAGGGCGAAGTGATCTTGTGGGCAGTTCGCTGGTATTGCCGCTATGGGGTGAGTTATCGGGATCTCGAGCAAATGATGGGTGAACGCGGTGTGCCCGTCGATCATACCACGATCTATCGCTGGGTGCAGAAATACGCGCCGGAAATTGAAAACCGACTGCGCTGGCACTGGCGTCGGCCGCAGTCGACGAGTCGATGAGACCTATGTGAAGGTTCGCGGCAAATGGACTTACCTGTATCGGGCTGTCGACAAGTTCGGCAACACGATCGATTTCTATCTTGAACCGCCCCGGGATTGCCGGAGGCCCCAACTCCTGAGAGGAAGGGTCTATGAGCAAGACAACGAACAAGTTTTCCCCCGAGGTTCGCGAACGGGCGGTTCGGATGGTTCTCGACAACGAGAAGGATCATCCATCGCGCTGGGCGGCAGTCACTTCCATCGCCGGCAAGGTCGGCTGTTCGGCCTACACGCTGCATGAGTGGGTCAAGAAGGCAGAAGTCGAGAACGGCATGCGTGCCGGTGTGCCGACCGAGATGGCTGACAGGTTGAAGGCTCTGGAGCGCGAGAACCGCGAACTGCGGCAGGCAAACGAGATCCTGCGCAAGGCTTCGGCGTATTTTGCCCAGGCGGAGCTCGACCGCCCACTGAAGCGATGACCGCTTTCATTGATGAACATCGCGAGGCGTATGGGGTCGAGCCGATCTGCCGGGTTCTGCCGATCGCCCCATCCACCTACCACGAGCATGTTGCCCAACGGCGCGATCCTTCGCGGATGTCGGCTCGTGCACAACGTGATCAGGCATTGAAGCCCGAGGTCTTGCGCGTGTTCTCCGAGAACTTCGCGGTTTACGGCGCGAGGAAGGTGTGGCGGCAGATGAAGCGTGAAGGCTTCGACATTGCGCGATGCACGGTCGAGCGGCTGATGACTGATCTTGGCCTGCAGGGCGTGATCCGGGGCAAGCCGGTGAAGACCACGATCAGCGACAAGGCCGCGCCTTGCCCGCTCGATCAGGTCAACCGCCAGTTCCATGCTCCGGCGCCGAACATGCTGTGGGTTTCGGACTTCACCTACGTGGCGACATGGGCGGGGTTCGTCTACGTGGCCTTCGTGATCGATGTCTATGCCCGTTTCATCGTGGGCTGGCGGGTGAGCCGGACTGCCCATGCCAGCTTCGTTCTCGACGCGCTGGAGCAAGCCATCCACGAACGCAGGCCAAGCTATCGCGGTGGTCTCATCCATCACAGCGACCGCGGCAGCCAATACGTCTCGATCCGCTATACTGAGCGACTGGCCGAGGCCGGCATCGAGCCGTCGGTTGGCAGTGTTGGCGACAGCTATGACAATGCCCTGGCCGAGACGATCAACGGACTCTACAAGGCCGAGGTGATCCACCGGCGCGGACCATGGCGATCGTTCGAGTCCGTCGAATACGCCACGCTTGAATGGGTGGACTGGTTCAACAACAGGCGGTTGCTGGAGCCGATCGGCAATATCCCGCCCGCCGAAGCCGAGCAACGCTACTACGCCATGCTGGACGAAAGCCCCATGGCCGCATAACTCAAACCAAATGGCCTCCGGCAATCCCGGGGCGGTTCATCTGTCGCAAACCCGCAATGCCAAGGCGGCGAAGCGATTTCTTGGCAAGGCCATGAATGGATTGACGGATTGGGAAAAGCCAAAAGTCATCAACACTAACAAGGCGCCCACCTACGGCACCGCAATCTGGGAGTTGAAGGCCGAAGGCAAATGCCCAAAGGAGCTTGTGCACCGGCGGCAGGTCAAGTATCTGAACAACGTGGTCGAGGCCGATCATGGCAAGCTGAAACAGCTGCTCAAGCCGGTGAGAGGGTTCAAGACGTTGAAGACAGCCTATGCAACTATCAAGGGTTTCGAGGTCATGCGGGCTCTGCGCAAGGGACAGGCCGCGATCTTCAACTTGACCGGCGACATTCGCGGGGAGGCCCGCATCGTCGAGCGAGCCTTTGGGATTGGACCGAGCGCGCTTACTGAGGTGGTGGCAATGCTCGCGCGGAATCTCGACACCAAACCTGCGTAACTGAAGCGTACGAAAGCCCCTTCTCAGCCATCCGGGATATTTGCAACAGAGCCATTTGAAGCAACCGCCGGGGTGCCCCCGATGTCAGAGGACGGGAATCGACAGGCCGCCATCCAGATTGATAACAGAGCCAGTCGCGAACGCAAACGAACCGGACGCAAGTTCCTCGATAGCCCCTGCTATGTCGGCAGGTTTGCCCCATCGCTTCATGGGGACAAGGCCGTTCTCGATCAGCGTGTCATATTTCGACGTGACTTTAGCCGTCATGCCCGTGCGGACAATTCCTGGGCGAACCTCGAATACCGAAACGCCGTCTGCGGCCAACCGCACGGCAAGATTTCTCGTGAAGGCAGTTAGCGCGGCCTTGGATATACAATAGTCCATTCTGTCCGGTGACGCGACGGTAGCCGATATCGAGCCAATGTTTATGATCGATCGAAAAAGACCTGCCGACCTGCTGGAGAGCATAGCGTCCACTACCTTTTGCGTGAAGAACACTGTGCCACGCAGGTTGACGCCAAGCACAAGATCGAAGCTTGAAGGCTCCAGGTTGAGAAAATCCCCCCGCGCAACGGACCCTATACCGGCGTTGTTGACAAGGCAGGAGACCGGCCCGAGCCGGTCTTCGATCTGACGCAGAACATCGCGGTGCTGTTCAATATCGGAGAGGTCTGACTGGACATAGCACGAGGCCGCACCCAGTTCGTGCAGCAAGTTTGTCACGTCCTCAGGCGCATTCAACCCCGTAATCGCGACACGGAATCCGCCTCCGGCAAGCTGGCGGGCGGTCGCCAGCCCAATACCGCTCGTTCCTCCAGTTACAATGGCGGTTCCACGTTCCATCGGTCCACTCATTTGGCAACTCCGGCCAGATCGGGCGTAGGACAGTAGGCTGAGAAAACGACAGCGGCAGTCGCTGCGTAGAGGGCCTCAAGCTGTGGCCATCCGGAATCGAGGGCCACAGCCGCGGCGCTATTTGCGAGGCTGGTCAGCAGGGTAGTGATGTTGTCGAGCGGCGCATGGCCGGCAAGTTCGCCAGAGGCGGCGGCGGCTTGCACCGCATTGCCAATGAACCCGCTGAGATGGGTCGTGTAGGACTCGAGGCAGGCAACTGTTTCAGGGATCAGCGCCTCCTGCTCCATTCGCAGTCTCCAGATGAGGCTCCAGGGTTGGTTTGTATTTTCTCCCGGATTGTAGCGCAGGTAACGCTGACGGTTCAGGCCGGAGGCAAGCTGCAGCTTATCCTTCAGGGTGGTATTAGGGCGCATCCAGACACCCCGCTGCCGTTGGATTGCATCTTCGACGTAATTGGAGACCACATCCAGCACGAGGCTAGCTTTGCCGCCAAAATGATAATGGATGTTCGTGGTCGTGATGCCCAACCGCTCCGCGATCAATCTGAAATTGGTGCCGCGGTACCCGTTCATGATTAACAGATCAATGGTGGCGTCACGTATCTGAGCCTTCATCTGTGTTCCCGCTCGCTTCGCCATTCGACAGGCCTGTCCCGCTTGCTTGTTTCGATCTTACAGAACGAGACCTCAAATCCCGTACTGGACTTCCTTCTCGAGGATAAGATCCGAGGCCTTTTCGGCAATCATGATCGTCGGTGCATTGGTATTGCCGCTGACTACGCAAGGCATGATCGAGGCGTCGGCAACCCTGAGCCCGTCTATGCCTCCCACCCTGAGATCCGGGCCAACGACGGCGTCCGGATCCACCCCCATCTTGCACGTACCGCTGAGATGGTAGTTCGACGTCACTTCCTTACGCAGGTACTCGTCAATCTCGGCGTCAGTCCTGACGCCTTGCCCTGGCGCATACTCTTCCGCGCGATATGGAACAAAAGCCTCCTGAGCAAACAACTCCCGCCCGAACTTTATGCCTTCGCGCAGCGTCGAAATGTCGGCTTTGCTCTCGAAGTAATTCAGGTCGATGAGCGGTTTGTCCAACGGGTTGGCAGATCGCAATTTGATGGACCCCACGCTCTCCGGCCGCTGCAAAGTGAAGTAAAGCATGAAACCATGGAACGGGAGAATGGTGCGACCGTTGTTCGTATACATGATATTCGTCATGAAGTACTGCAGGTCGGGCGCGGCAAGGCCGGGACGCGTCCGGATGAAAGCCTGCGCCTCGCCGCCATGGTAGCTGGCGGGACCGCTTCCCGTCGCCATGTATTGCAGGAAGGCTAGCGTTGACCGCAACGGTCTTGTGTGGGGGAGCAGCGAAACAGGCCCTGAGGCGAGCTGTTTGAGGGTTACGGCCGGATGATCCTGCAGATTCCGGCCAACGCCCGGTAGTTTCGCGTTCACGCCAATGCCGTGCGACGACAGGTGATCGGGATCGCCGATCCCCGACAGCATGAGAAGCTGAGGGGAGTTGATGGCGCCGCCGGAAAGGACCACTTCACGCTCGCAACGAATCGTGCGCAGGCGGCCGCGCTTCAAGTATTCGACACCGACAGCTCTACCTTTCTCGATCAACACACGGGTAACCTGTGCACGCGTCAGGACCGAAAGGTTGGGTCGGCCCTTTATTGGAGCAAGATATGCCGCCGCCGAACTGCAGCGCCGGGAGCCGGACATCGTGCTATCGGTGGGACCGACACCATCCTGTTCACCTACATTGAGGTCGTCATTGTAAGCCAGTCCCATCGCCTGGGCCGCGTCCACGAAAGCCTTGCTGAGCGGATGATGTATACCGTAGCGGAGCGTTTTCAGGGGGCCGGACTGGCCGCGCCCTTCGCTCGCCTGCGAGGCTGCAAATCCTTCGGCTCTTTCGAAATAGGGCAGGCAATCAGCATAGCTCCAGCCGACATTCCCGAATTGCGCCCACCTGTCGAAATCCGAGGAATGTCCGCGGATGTAGACCATTCCGTTGATGGAGCTCGACCCACCGATGACCTTGCCTCTCGGACAATAAAGTCGTCTGCCCTGAAGATGCTTCTGCGGCTCGCTGTAGTAGCCCCAGTCGAGCATGCCTGTCTGCATGAGCGGAAGGAAACCGGCGGGCATGTGGATGAGTGGATTCCAGTCCCAGATGCCCGCCTCGAGTAGAGTGACGCGGTTCTGAGGATCTGCAGAAAGACGGTTGGCGAGGACGCAACCCGCCGCCCCCCCACCAACTACAATAAAATCCGTTGCAGTAACCATCGAGTGCACTTTCAAGGCAGGCGGATACGTCAGGTATGGGTGCGATCCGAGAAAAATTCCCGGATGCCATCCATGTGCCTGCCCTCGGCAAAACACATCGTCGTCATTTCGTTTTCATATTCGGCTCCGGCTTCCAGCGGCATGGAGAGCGACGCCCTCACCGACGCTTTCATCGCTTCGAGAACGAGCGGACGCGTCTGGGCCAGTTGTCGGCAGATGGAGCGCGCACGATTAAGCGCCTCACCGCTGGGTACGACCTCCTCGACCAAGCCAAGGCGCAGGGCCTCCGCCGCATCGACGTGATCTCCGGTCAGCAACAGCTTCATGGCGGCACCATAGCCGACGAGGCGGGGCAGCAACTGCGTTGCCGCGCCGCCGCCCACCCAGCCGCGCTTCACTTCCGGGAAGCCGATCCTGGCGGTTACATCCGCAATCCGCACATCGGCCGAAAGCGCCATTTCAGCGCCTCCCCCTAGGGTCCAGCCATGCAGGGCGACTACCAGCGGCTTGCGGAGACGGCGAAATGCGGCCGAGTATTCTTTCCGGTTTCGGTACGCCCAGAGATCCGGGTACTGGGCAAGTGAATTCAGGTCGCTTCCTGCACAGAATGCTCGATCCCCTGCGCCGCTGAGAAGGATCACTCGAACGTTCGGGTCTTCATCGAGTTGCCTCGTCAGATCAAGAAGCGAGGCTGCCATCTCGGCGGTAACTGCGTTCAGCTTGGCAGGGCGGTTCAGCGCCACCCCGGCAACCCCGTCATCCACCTTCAGGTCGATCAGGTTGCTCATAAGATTCCTCAGATTCCTCCACCTGTGTCGCCAATAGCGGCCATTTTCGTGGAGGCTAACTATAGGTCTTGAAGGGCTCTGTCAATGTGCACTTATTTATTTATAGGTATTTTTATTGGTGTAAGAGATCCTGAATTTCGGCTTAAAATAGAGGGATATTGATAGGCTTATAGCGATTTGGAGGACATGTATGGCGATTCACATATTGACTTATAGATAAGTATGTTTCAAACAGGGCCCGCGTGAATGCGTTGTGAGGAAGCATGAAAGTCCTGTCGGCCGATCAGGCCGGAAGTCTTATCGAGGATGGTGATACGGTCGTTATCGGCGGATCCGGAGGCGGGCATTCCGTTCCCGATGCGTTGATGGCTGCAGTCGAGCGTCGTTTCCTGGCGAGTGGGCATCCTCGTCAGATCTGCTCCTTTCATCCGGTCGGCTTGGGAGATCGAGTAAGCACCGGGGCGTCGCGATTCGCCCATCCGGGACTGCTCAAGAGGATCATTTGCGGTGCGCTCGTCGACTCTCCCCCGATCGCCGCACTGGCGGCGGCTGACGAGATCGAGGCCTACACGCTTCCGCAGGGGGTGCTGTCGCAGTTGACCCGCGAGATCGCTGCCGGGCGGGCCGGGCTCGTCACGCATGTGGGGCTGAACACTTTTATTGACCCGCGCCATGGCGGAGGACGCCAGAGTAGCCGCGCGGTCGAGTCGCTTGTGGAACTCGTTGAGATCGCCGGTCGCGAGTGGATGTTTTACAAGTCGTTCAAGATCGACGTCGCCTTCATTCGCGGCACCACCGCGGATGAAGACGGGAACATCTCGATGGAGCAGGAGGCAGTCTACGGCGAAATGCTCGCCATGGCGCAGGCTGCGAAGAATTCGGGCGGCATCGTTATCGCACAGGTCAAGCGCCTCGCTGCCCGCGGCTCGATTCCGCCGAAGAGCGTGAAGGTGCCTGGTATGCTTGTGGACGCGGTTGTGGTCGTTCCGGATCAGCCGCAAACGTTCCGCACCGCTTACGATGCTTCCTATGCTGGGGAGATAAGAGTGCCGCTGGCGACCCTGCCGCGCCTGCCGCTCGATGCGCGTAAGATCGTCGCCCGCCGTTGTGCTCTTGAACTTCGCAAGGGTTCCATCTGCAATATCGGGTCCGGTATCTCGACCGGCCTGCCGCTTGTTGCGGCGGAAGAGGGGATCCTGGACGATATCGTCCTTACCAACGAGCAGGGGATCATCGGAGGCGTACCGGTCGATGGCGACGACTTCGGTGCCGGGCGCAACTACTCGGCCATCGTGGACCAACCTTATCAGTTCGACTTCTATGATGGAGGCGGCATAGATCTGGCCTATCTCTCGGCGGCAGAGATCGATCGATCCGGGAATGTGAATGTAAGCCGCTTTGCGGATCGCATCGTCGGGATCGGCGGTTTCGTCAACATCAGCCAGAGCGCAAAGAAGGTTATGTTTTCAGGCACTTTCACCGCCGGAGGGTTGGAGGTTTCATGCGCGAACGGCGAGTTGCGCATCATCAGGGAGGGGGCCAACAGGAAGTTCGTCGAAACGGTGAAGCAGGTCAGCTTTAGCGGACGTTATTCAACCGAAAGAAAACAGGACGTGCTGTTCATCACAGAGAGGGCCGTATTCCGTCTGAATGATGGCGTCGTCGAACTGGTTGAGATCGCCAAGGGGATTTCGCTGGAAGATGACGTGCTCGCCCTTATGGACTTCAAACCAAGGCTTTCGCCTTCTCTCAAGCACATGGATGAGCGCCTTTGCGTCGATAGTCCGATGGGGCTGAGCGAAGAGCTTTCCGCTGCCGAACGTCCGATCCATCCGCGTCTGCGGCGTGTCGCGCCGGCGCCTGACTGTTAGCGCCAGGGCGGCGGAGGAGGACTCAGATGAACTCGAGCGAGACTTCGATGGTGCACCGCTTTGTGAGCACCCGTGAGGCGCTCCTTTTGCTGATCAACGTCGCAATCTTCGCGTTCCTCGCGATCATGCGGCCGGAGGCGTTCGCCAGTTGGACGAACCTTAAGGCAGTATTGTCCCTGATGACCTACGACCTTCTGCTCGCCATGGCGATGACGGTCGTGCTGATCGTTCGTGGTATCGATCTGTCTGTGGGTTCCGTGCTCGCGCTGACATCGGTAACGATGGCGTTGCTGATGCGTGATGGCGTGCCTGTGATTCCTGCCGTTTTTGCCGGGCTCGCTGTGGCGCTGGCTTGCGGGCTGATCAACGGCCTTCTCATTGCCAAGGCCGGCATTCTACCCTTCCTGGTCACGCTTGGCATGATGTCCGTCGCGCGCGGGCTGGCAACCGTTCTGACAACCGGCCAGTACATATCGTTCCCGCGGGCCGAGCGCTGGTTCACTCAGTTTGGCCGCTTCGAATTTCGCCTTCAGATAGGCGACAGCTTTTACGGGATACCGCTTCCGTTGCTGATCGTTCTGGCCGTGATCCTGCTGTTCGGACTGCTCCTGAACAACCTCCCTCTGCTTTCGCGGCTCTTCTATGTTGGAGAAAGTCCGGAAGCCGCGAAGCTGTCGGGCATCCGGGTCGATCGACATCTGATCGCATCCTATCTGATCGCAGCGGCTTTCGTCTGGTTTGCCGCAGTACTCATGACCTCTGCCACCAGGATCGGCTATGCCAATTACGGCATTGGTGCGGAACTTCGCGCGCTCGCGGCAGCGATCGTCGGCGGCGCCAGCATCTCCGGTGGAAGCGGCAGCATCGTCGGCACGTTTCTTGGCGTGCTCATGCTTGCCCTCATCGGCAACGGCTTCATCCTGATGAACGGAAACCCCAATTGGCAGCAGGCTACGGTCGGCATCGTGCTGATAGCGGCCGTCGCTTTCGACGCCGTCCGCAGATATCGGACGGGGTGGTGATCATGCTGGATCTTCGCGGTGTTACCAAAAGCTTCTTCGGCAACCAGGTGCTGCATGCCGTCGACTTCAACGTTCGCGCCGGCGAAGTCCACGCGCTCATTGGTGAGAACGGCGCAGGCAAATCGACGCTCGTCAACATCATCGCCGGCATCCTGAAGCGGGACGGCGGCGACATCATGTTCGACGGCAAACTCGTGGATTTCGGACATCCGCTTGAGGCCATGACCGCTGGGATAAGCATGGTGCACCAGGAACTCAGTCTGGTGCCAAATATCAGCGTCGCAGAGAATATCTATCTTCGCCATGAGAAATCGAACACCCTCGGCTTTAACGACTGGCGCGCTATGCGACGCGGTGCGGCCGAGATATTCGAACGCATGGGAGTAGACATAGATCCGGCAGCTCCTGTGGGCAGTCTCAGCGTCGGGATGCAGCAGCTCGTCGAGGTCGCAAAGGCGATCTCTCTGAACGCCAGGCTCATCATCATGGATGAGCCCACCTCGTCGCTGTCCGAGAAGGAGATAGCCGAGTTGTTCGTGGTGGTGCGAGACCTCAAGGCCAGAGGCATCGGCATCATCTTTATCTCGCACAAGCTGTCGGAACTGTTCGAGATCAGCGATCGACTGACAGTCTTCCGCGACGGTCAGCATATCGCAACAAAGGATATAGCCGAGATCACGACCGAAGACGTCATCCAGATGATGGTAGGTCGCCACCTTGGAGACCTGTTCCCTCCAAAAGCCTCGCAGATCGGCGATGTTGTTTTCGAATGCACCAACGTGTCGAGATTTGGCTATGTCCGCGACCTGACCTTCAATTTGCGACGCGGTGAAATCCTCGGCCTCGCCGGCCTTGTCGGATCAGGGCGCACCGAGGCCATGCGCGCGATCGTGAATGCCGATCGGCGCTTATCCGGGCGGTTCAAACTCAACGACAGCGAGGTGTCGCTCTCCGACCCTTTTGAGGCGATGCGACGCGGCATCGTCTATGTGTCGGAGGACCGCAAGCAGAGCGGCCTGTTCCTGGGCTACGATATTTCCGCGAACATCGGTGCGTCGACACTGCAGCACTATCGCAATCGTTTCGGCATGTTGTCTCGTGCGGCTCTGCGTAACAAGGCGAGGACCTATGTCGACACGATGTCGATCCGTCTACCGAACGTTCTTGCCCGCACGATAGACCTTTCAGGCGGCAACCAGCAGAAAGTACTGCTGGCCAAGGCGCTCGACCCGCAACCAACAGTTTTGATCGTCGACGAGCCGACGAGAGGCGTGGACGTGGGCGCAAAATCGCTGATCCACGCCCGCCTGCGGGAACTGGCAGAGTCAGGTGTCGGTGTGGTGATCGTTTCGTCGGAAATGCCGGAAGTGATCGGCATGAGCGACCGGATTCTCGTGTTCAGAAATGGCGAGGTCACTGCTGAACTCGACAACCGGAGCGGTGCAGTAACGCAGGAAATGGTGATGACCCATGCCACCCATCATTGACAGGCAATCCAGAGCTCAGAGGTCGGCAGGGCAAAAGACCGCGCTCGTCCAGTATATCGGGCTGTTCGCAATTACGCTGGCCATATTGCTGGGAACACAGCTCTTTTTCGGCAACGTGCTGACCGCCGCGAACCTTGAAGTTCTTGCGATGAACCTGGTGTTCGAGGGGATCATGGCGCTGGGCATGACCTTCGTCGTCATTTCGGGCGGTATCGATCTCTCAGTAGCATCGGTCTTTGCGTTCGCGGAGATTCTGGTTGCGAAGTTGATGGTCGAGGCGGGTTTGCCCGTCCCCGCTGCGATTGTGATCACCCTTGTGACATGTACCGGCATAGGGGCTTTGAACGGATTCATGATCGTCGCGTTTAGGGTCCACCCCATCATCATCACGATGGGAACGCTGCTGACGCTTCGTGGCGTGAACCTAGCTATCACTGATGGCCGGTCCATCTCCGGCTTCTCCGAGGGCTTCGTTTTCCTCGGCTCCGGCAAGGTCCTCGGGATCAATTTTCCAATCGTGTTCTTCATCGTTACTGCCCTAGTGCTCGGCGTGCTGCTAGCCAACCATCGCTTCTTCCGCCAGCTCTACGTCATCGGTGGCGGTGAACGGCCGGCTCGCCTCTCCGGCATCAACGTCAATCGAGTGAAGATCATCATTTACATGCTCTCCGCGACGCTTGCCGGCGCGGCGGGGATCATGGCGGCGGCCCGCTACGGGGCCGCACATTGGGGGCACGGCAATCTTGCTGAGCTCAAGGCAATCGCTGCCGTCGCAGTTGGCGGAGCCAACATCAATGGCGGCAGCGGTACGATCGGAGGTACGGTACTCGGGGTGATTTTCCTCGCAGTCGTACACAACGCCTTCGTGACATCAGCCGTGAACACGTTCTGGTACGACGTGGTCAGCGGCGTGATGCTCCTCGTTGCCGTCCTCCTCAGTCGGCTGACCCAGCGTCGGAACCTGTTCGCGCAACTGCGCATTCGGCAGGCGAAGATGGATCAGATAGCAACCTCAACAAAGGGAGAGAGTCTATGAAATCTATGAAAAATTTACTGGGGGTGGCGGCGGTTTCCGCAGTCATCGCCGCCGGCTTCGCCAGCACGTCTGCACGCGCTCAGGAAGCTCCGGAACATTACGCGATGGTAGTCTTCCTCAAGGGCTCGGAGTTTTTCAACTGGGCGTATGCCGGGTTCCAGGATGCGGCCAAGACCGTCGGGGCGACCACCGAGCTGCAGGGCCCGGCGGATTGGGATGCATCGGCCGAGGCGCGCGCCGTCGACCAACTCGTGGCCAAGGGTGTCAAGGGAGTCGCAGTCACGGCAGGAGATGCCGATACGCTGGTCGCCTCGATCAACGCGGCCATGGACAAGAGTGTACCGGTTCTGACGTTCGATTCCGACTCGCCAAAGTCGAAGCGTCTTCTTTTTGTCGGCACCAACAACTTCAATGCCGGCTTCGCGGCGGGTAAGGCGATCGGCGAGAAGCATGGCGACAACGCGCGTGCGGGCATCTCGCTGTTCCCCGGCAATGATGCCGTCAATCAGCGCATTCAGGGGTTCAAGGCAGGCTTGGCCTCCGTTGCTCCCGGGGCAAAAGTTATCGCGGAAGTCAACGACGAAGGCGATTTGCAAAAGGCCGAGCAGGTGAATACGGCGATGCTGCAGGCCAATCCGGAGATCAATGTGATCTTCTGTGCGCACGGCAATCCCGCCACGGGAGCGCTTGCTGCAACGCGCAACGTCGGCCGCGACCAGGGAGACAACAAGATTGATGTTGTAGCATGGGCCATCGACGTGCCGATCCTGCTGGGCGTTCAGGAAGGGGAGTTCACCATGACGGTGGCACAGAACCCCTACATGATGGGAGTACAGTCCTTCCTTCAGCTGTGGTCTGCTGCTCATCCGACGCAGTTCGACAACATGAATCATCCGGGATTTGGCAATGTGCCGACCGCTGATCTCGACACTGGCGTTAAGATCCTGATGCAGGGCGATCCTGCCGTCGAAGCACTGATGACCCCTCCGCAGCTCTGATCGCTGCATAATGTCGGGCGCGGGAGTATTTCCCGCGCCCGGTTCCCCTATGGACTACGGTTACAAACCGACCCAAGCCCGTATTGGCCACCGTTGACGGAGTCTAAGATGACGCTACACACAACGCCCGTCCTTCCCAGAACGCCCAGGAAATTGGAGAATCTCATTGGCGGCAAATGGTTTTCTCCTTCTGACGAAATGGTGAGGAACAGCCCCGCACACGGCGTTCCGGTGACTGTCGTCCCGCTTGCTACGGAGGCAGATGTCGATCAAGCGGTAGCGGCGGCGAAATCCCGCTTTGACAACGGCGGGTGGAGCGATCTGCCAGCTGCGGCAAGAGCGGAAGTGTTGTTGCGCGCCGCTGACCTCATCGTCGAACGCTGTGATGAACTTTCACTCGCCGAGACTTTGGAAGCCGGCAAGCCACTCTGGCAATCCGTGAACGAGATAAAAGGCGCCGCAGACATCTGGCGTTTCGCCGCGGGCCAGGCGCGCGCCATCCACGGTCAGACGTTCAATAATTTCGGTTCGAAGAGTCTGGGCCTTGTGCTGCGCGAACCAATAGGAGTGGTCGGGCTGATCACGCCTTGGAACTTTCCCTTCTTCATTCTGGCAGAGAGACTGCCATTTATCCTCGGCGCTGGTTGCACGGTTGTGATGAAGCCGAGCGAACACACGTCGACGACGACCATCATGATGGGGCGCATCCTCGAGGACGCAGGTTTGCCCGAGGGGGTTGTCAATATTGTCACGGGTCTCGGCGAACCAGTTGGCAGGCGCATTGCCGAACATCAGGACATCGACATGGTCTCGTTTACGGGGTCGACCCGTGTAGGACGGTCCACCATCATCGCATCCGCGGGCAATATCAAGAAGCTGAGCCTCGAATTGGGTGGCAAAAACCCCGTGATCGTTATGGCTGATGCCAATCTCGAAAAGGCCGCAGACGGCATTGTCTACGGTATCCTCCACAACGCCGGCCAATGCTGCGTCTCGGGAAGCCGCTTGCTCGTGGCGAGGGAGGTCGAGCAGGCTCTCACAGAGCGCATCGTCTCCCTCATGCAGCGGGTGAAGGTGGGTGATCCGCTTGTCCCGGAAACCCGGGTCGGACCGATCGTCAACGACATCCAGTTCAACCGGATCAAGAAGCTGGTTGATGACGGCCGCAAGTCTGGTGCTACGCTTCTGACTGGCGGCCGTCAGATAGAGCCGCTTGCGGGATATTTTCTGGCCCCAACCTTCTTGGCCGATATCCGGTCAGACATGGCGATTTCGGGGGAAGAAGTTTTCGGACCTGTGCTTGCCGTCAGCGCCTTCGACACCAAGGACGAGGCGCTACGCATGGCCAACCACACGCGCTATGGCCTTTCAGCCACCGTTTGGACTGAGGGTCTTCAGGATGGGCTTGACCTTGTTCGCGGCGTAAAGGCTGGGCGGGTCTGGCTCAACACGACCATTACCGGTGGTCCGGAGATGCCGATTGGCGGCTACCGCGAGTCCGGTCAGGGTCGGGAAACCGGACTGTCAGGGATCGAGGAATACACAGAAGTGAAGTCGATCCTCGCGGACCTTGGCGAACGGGGACCCTGGGTCCCTTGATCTCGAAGTCAGACAAGCGATCAGCAACTGAATTTGCAGAGTATCCATGCCAGTCAGACTGAACCTCCCTACACATGGTGGCGAACTCGAATCCTACACCCTCCATGGTGACGCATTCGTGGAGGCGCAGTCGCCTCCGCAGTTCAACCGGATAGCCTATGCGGCAGCGCATGTTGTTGCAGACCCGCTGCTGACACTCGATCCCTGGCTGGAGTCCCACATAGATTGGGACGCGACGCTCGCTTTTCGACGTCATCTCTGGAAGTATGGGTTCCGGATTGCCGAAGCGATGGACACGTCGCAACGCGGCATGGGGCTGGGCTGGGAAACAGCGAGGGAGTTGATCCGTCGCTCGACCGTCGAGGCCCGGTCGATAACCGGCGCGGATCTGGCCTCGGGCGTCGGAACCGATCAGTTGGAGATCACACAGGCGACGTCGCGCGACGACGTCATAGCGGCCTATGAAGAGCAACTGGGTTTCGTTGAGGGCGTCGGTGGACGAGGGGTCCTCATGGCAAGCCGCGCTCTGGCTGCCGTGGCCCGCGACGCGGACGACTTCAGCTATGTCTACGATCGGATATTGAGCCAGGCTTCGAACAAGGTGGTGCTTCACTGGCTTGGCGATGCGTTCGATCCGGCCCTGAAGGGTTATTGGGGAAGTGAGCGATTCGAGCACGCACTCGATACGGTTCTGGCGATCATCGAAACCCACAAGGACAAGGTCGAAGGTATCAAGCTGTCGCTTCTTGACAGTGACAAGGAAATTGCGCTGCGAAGGCGGCTGCCCGAAGGCATTCTGATGTTTACAGGAGACGATTTCAACTATCCAGAACTGATTGAAGGGGATAGCAACCGCCATTCGCACGCCCTGCTCGGTATATTCGACGCCATTGCCCCTGTTGCCTGTTCGGCGTTGGTCGAGTTGGCCAAGGGAGAAAACGAAAAGTATCGTGCGTTGATGACGCCAACGGTCCCACTCGCAAGGAAGATATTCGAAGCTCCTACGCAATACTACAAGGCGGGAATCGTTTTCCTGGCTTGGCTCAACGGCCACCAGGGCCATTTCCAGATGGTGGGCGGGATGCAATCATCTCGTTCCATCCTGCACTACGCTGACATCTTCCGACTGGCTGATCGTGCTGGACTTCTGGTCGATCCTGACTACGCTCGCAGCAGGATGCTGCTTATGCTCAGTATGGCAGGCGTGGAAGCGGCATAGTAGTACTTGTGCTCAAGGACCGCAGGTGGGAACAGAACGCGCCATGTTCGCGTGCTTCATCAGAGGCTCTTATGGTGCAGTCTTTTCGCGGGAGGACAGTATCGCCGCCGACAAGATCTTCGGCTTCGAAGGTCTGGCCATCGGTGGCCAGGATGAATTTCGCTTTCGCGCGGGTTGTCGCCGGGCTGTCCCTCAACGCGGCAAGGGTCTTCGTCACCTCTCCGCTCGGCGCGACCGCGATATGGATATTGCTGGTTTGCAGAACGCCGCCCAGATCGGATTTGTTGGACGCACCGCTGCGCAATTTCTTCAGGGTGGTTGCCTTGTTTCCGAATGCCTCCAAGAAGGCATAGGGAAACTCGGCCGTGTCACTTAGCACTTAAATGTAAGAATGCGGTTGTTTTGTAGGTCTTTGGCACTTTAAACTGAGAATCATCGGACTCGATTCTCATATTAGCTGCAACTGCCAGGGTGGTCCCCACTCCATCGCCGGGGTTACCAAATGGTCGGCCGCCTCGACGAAGCGGTTCTTGTTTTCTCCCATCATGTGCCCTTTCAGCATTTTCAACATCGCAGGCCCTGCCCGGTCGACTATGGCCACTCCTGCCAAGATCGCGGGACGGATGTGTAGCGGCAGAATGGGGTGCTTTGGCGAGAACGGGAACGCGGTCTGTTTGATCAGAAGGTCATCAAGATCGGGAACGATGGCGCCGAGGAGCCGGTAGCGCCAGAGATCGCCATCGAAAGGGGGCGGCCAGGGGATGCGGCGCATGAGCAAGAGTCGCGCAATCTCCAGTGGTGGCAGCCATGTTTCCACGCGGCGTTCTGCGTGGTTATCCAACAAGGCCTCACCGCGACGTGCTGCCGCGCGATATGGTGCAAGTGTCCGATCGCCATCGCTGGTGGTCTTGTCCTGGTAGGGTTCCCCACAGTGCGGGCAGTTGATCCGCCAACCTTGCAATTCGCTTCGAAGGACTGGCAGTAGATCAGCACCGGAATGAGTGCAACGCGCGCAACGCTGCATCGGACCCTTGGAGATGAAGCGGTGAGCGGCTTTCGGGGCGTCCGCGAAGCTCAGACTGCGTACAAGTTTCGGGCTGGCGCCGAACATCACGGCAATCCGGTTCGCCTGGGCTTTCGTCAGAGAAAGGTCGACGGCCCCAAGCGATGTCGCCTCCGGCAATCCATGGCGCAGCATGGTTAACGGCGCAACCCCGTAAAAGTTCGCGTGGCGACTGATCCAGGATGAAAGAAGTTCGCCGGGCAGAGGCGGCAAGGTGACGGGCAGGCGGCCCGTCATGCGAAGGCCGCCTCGATATCAAATGCAGGCACCCAAGCCTCGACGGCACCGTCAGTGATGTGTTCAGTACCGCTTTCGATTGCCTCGATCGCAAGGCTGCCCAGCATCTGGAAGATGTTGGCCGTGATGCCGTCCGTGATTTGCAGAATGCGCCGCAGGGATTTGGGCGTCAGCACAGAGGATTGCCGCAATGGCGTATTGCGCAGAATCGACGCGATCAGGGTCTCGAAGTCTTCGTTGGCGGCCCAACGGTTCAGGGTGAGCTGCTCGAAGCGGGGCGCAAGCTGAACGTCGCCGCCGATGGCTTCCCGGGCGTCGTTCACGCCGAAGCAGACCAGTGAGATTTGGAGCCGGTTGCTGAGAAAGCGTAGCATGTTGAGCACGATCCGTTGCTCTCGATAGGTCCCGGCAAGGATATTGTGGACCTCGTCGATGACCAGCACCTGGACGCCGATGGCCTTCATGATCCGCATGGTCGCCTGTTCCATCTGGGCAATATCGGCCCGCGGTGCCTGGGGCGCGCCGAGGAGGGAAAGCAGTTCACCATAGAAGCGCCGTTCTCCGGGGCGGCTGACCATTTCCATGGCCAGGACCGGAGTCTTTAGAATACCGGTCCGGCGGTCAAGATGTGGCGCATGCTGGTCACGGTAGCGTTGCATGATCATGGTCTTGCCCATCCCGCTATCGCCATAGATCGCGACAGACGGCATGCGGGGGCCTCCCGGATGATCAAGGAGTGTCTCGAGGCGATCGAGGGCTTGCTTCGCGCGAGGGTAGAGAACCCAACGGCGGGATCTGATGGCGCGAATGCGTCCTGCCTTGGGTTCAGACAGCAGGGCCGCCGCGTCGGCGGTCAGATGAGGGTGATCGTTCGTCATTCTGGCTCCAGCTCATTCGGTGTCCTCAACAAAAGGCACCGGTTTGCTGGAGTCGACGCCACGGAGTGTGCCCGTGACCCGGAGGTCATCGCTCAGCCTCGGCTGAGCCTTGCCGCGCTGCGCGGCCGCGGTTCTGTTTACGGCCTCGTCAACCAACTTCCGCTGTTCGAGCGCGGTCCTCACGACCGCACGGCTATCGACTTCACGCCGCCCCTTCTCGCGCAGGGTGCGACGCGCCGTCAAAGCCTCGTGCAGGGAAATGGGCGCCAGGGTCAGATCTGCATAGCGGGCTTCAACGAAGTTGCCCGAAGGCCGTCGCACGAAGACACGCGACATGTCACGCGGGTCATACTTCACCAGAAGCCGCCGCTCCGTCCGGCCCACGTCGGCGCTGAGCGCGGGAGACCAGTAGCGGAGATCAAACAGATGGATGCCGGTCGGGCGTAAAGTCCGCTCCTGCTCCGGCAGGAAAGAGACCCAGAACTGTAGCCGATCCTCCGGCAGCCGCAGAGGGATCTCTCCTTCATGGTCCCGCCAGACGGCAAGGGGAGGGCGGCTCAGCGAACTGTGGATGGATTGATGATAGGACCCGACAATGTCGAGGGCGATATAACGCTCCAACTCACGCAAGGTCAGCGCCGCATGTTTCTTTGAATCATACTCCGCGAGGTCCTGCGCATTGCTGAAGGTCGTACCGGGCAGAAGATGCAGCCGTCCCATCTGGGTGCCGATCAGCCGCTCGATATGTCCGCCGAAGCGCGGTGTAGCCGGCGGCCGCCAGTCGATCGCAATGCCTGCATTCTCGCAGCCACGCTTGAAGGTGCGACTCCGGAAATCCGCGCCGTTGTCCACATGAACCCGGTCGGGAAGGCCGGCCACTGGCCAGGGCTCTTCGATCTTGCGCGCTTTAAGCCAGGCAGTCTTGTCATAAACCGAATGCAGCAGGCAGAGGCTCGTCGAAAGCCGGGATGGCGCCTCCATGGTCAGATAGAACCCTGTTACCATTCGGCTGAAGACATCCATGGCCAGGGTCAGCCAGGGTCGCCCGATTGGCTCTCGGGTTTCCTCGTCGACGACAAAAATATCGGCCTTCGTGTGATCGATCTGAACGATCTCAAGGGGTCTGGAGGCCGACAATGACCCGGGAACTGGCGTCGTTGCTTTCTCGATCTTCGTCTCGCCCCGGCGCTGTGCACGCTGGCGCAGATCAAGGTCGCCGAGACGCTTTTCGATCGTCCGACGATGCGGCGGCTTCAACTCTGCCACCGCACAATCCGTCCGAATGTCCCGCACCAAGGGGTCGGTTCCGGCTGAGGGCGAAATGACACCCTAAGCATTCTTCCCCTTGGGCCACAGATACTCGCCAGTCAGCAGGATGTGCGCCCAACCCAGCGGGGATATGTGGGCCAGCAGTTCAGGCGGCACATCGGCCCCTTCGTTCCACCGCTCTGCGACGGCATGGCCGAGATGGACGGTGTTCCAATAGATGATGATCGCGGTCAGGAGGTTGAGGCCGGCAATCCGGTAGTGTTGCCCCTCTGCTGTGCGATCGCGGATTTCACCTTGGCGCCCAATACGAAGAGCATTTTTCAGAGCATGATGGGCTTCACCCTTGTTGAGCCCGATCTGCGCACGTCGCTGCATGTCCGTATCGAGGATCCACTCTATAATGAAGAGTGTGCGTTCGATGCGGCCGACCTCGCGCAGCGCAACCGCGAGATCGTTTTGGCGCGGGTAGGAAGCGAGCTTGCGTAGAAGCTGGCTGGGCCTGATCTTGCCGGCGGCCATAGTGGCGGCACAACGGAAAAGGTCAGGCCAGTTCGCAACGATCAGTTCCTCGCGGATTTTTCCGCCTACCAGCTTGCGCAATTCTTTGGGTGTCGCATCTGGATTGAACACATACAGCCGCTTCGACGGCAGGTCCCGGATGCGCAGGACGAGCCGATATCCGAGCATGGCGCTGGTCCCGAACAGATGATCGGTGAACCCGGCCGTGTCGGCGTATTGCTCACGAACCTGGCGGCCGACCTCGTTCATCAGCAGGCCATCGAGAATATACGGCGCCTCGCTGACGGTAGCCGGAATCGTCTGTGAAGCGAACGGCGCGAACTGGTCGCTGACATGAGTGTAGGCTTTGAGGCCGGGTTCACCGCCATATTTGGCGTTGATCATATTCATGGCCTCGCCCTGTCGCGCTGAAGGGAAGAACTGGCCATCGCTTGATGCCGTCGTGCCCATTCCCCAGAAGCGCGACATCGGCAGTTTTCCCTGCGCAGCAACCACCATGGCCAGCGCCTGGTTCATGGCATCGCTTTCGACATGCCAACGGGCGAGGCGCGAGAGCTGCCAGTAATCATGCGTGTTGGTGGCCTCCGCCATTTTTCGCAGTCCCAGGTTCAGCCCTTCCGCGAGCAGAACGTTGAGGAGGCCAATCCGGTCGCCGCATGCAACTCCGGTTCTCAGGTGGGTAAAGGCTTCGGTAAAGCCGAGAGCGGCATCGACCTCGAGCAGGATGTCGGTGATTCGCACGGGCGGCATTCGGCGATAAAGATCGAGTATCAGCTCCTCAGCGTTGTCGGGAACGTCCGCCGTCAATCGGTCGATCCGCAAAGTGCCATCTTCTATGCTGCCGTGGGGGATGGTTCCGTTCCGGTTTGCTCGGGCGAGCCGCTTCAGAGCGTCAGCGAGCCGCGCCTTACGATCCGTAAGCCAGCCCTGCGGGTCGATTGGCACGGCCAACCTCGCGGTCTCTTGCGCCGCAACCATGGGCACCAGTACCTGCTTGAGATCGCCATAGCGGCGCGAATGAGCGAGCCAGATATCCCCGGAGCGGAAAGCATCGCGCAGGTGGAACAGAACTGCGACTTCCCAGAGCCGATCGTCTCCTTTCTCCTGCGCTCGCAAATGACGATGCCATTTCGAGTTGGGCCGCAGGAAGCTTCCATCTGCCGATGCTGAAGGCCGTATTTTCCCGATCGCTGCAGCGGCCGCAACCAATGGCTCCGCGACCGGCGCGGCCTCGATCCTCAGGCATCGCAGCATGCGCGGTGCGTAGCGACGGAAGCGATGGTAACCCTGTCCGACATGAGCCAGCGGATCATCGGCCAGCGAGTTGCTGAGCTGGGCGCCTGTCGCCACCAGTTGTTCCAGGCGACCCCATTCCGGAGATTTGGCGACGGCTGTTTCCAGCGGCACGCCATCATTGCGGGCCTCAAGCAGCGAGGCGCCCAACGCGGTGAAGGCGCGAATCGTATCGGTGAGCGCTGCCTTGGAATCGGCAATCATCTCGTCATGCAGCCGTTTCGCCTCCCGCCAGGTCTTCCCGACGATCCGGTCATGGGTTTCGACGACAGTATCGGCGATCGCAGCTTCCCATTCCACAACGCAGACGGCAAGGATCGCCCAGCGCCGGTCAGAAGTGATGTCACGCAAACCGTCCGTAAAGTAGCGTTCGCCCTGGCGGCGCAGGCGTGCGACACGGTGAGGTGGAGTGCCGGCGAGAACCTGATGATCGAGATTCAGATCGCGCAGAAACTCCAGCCTGTCGAGCAGGCGGTTTGCGGCAGCCGAGTTGTTGCCGACCTCGAAATTGCGCAGCCAGATAGAGCGACTGACATTGCCGGCCAGCATCTCGGCCAGAAGCCCGTCCAATCGCTCGCGCGCTTCAGCATCCAGCTTTTCCGCAATCCGCGTTTCGATCCTGCGCTCTGCGGCGACCAGGGCGTCCGCGCACAGGCGTTCGATTGTTGAGACGGCCGGCAGGATAGTCGAAGTCTCCCGGCATCGAGCAACAAAACGCTGGGCAAGATCCTCGTTCGATCGGACGTCTTCTGCCTGATCGAAAAGCCAGTCCCGCAGATCACGGGCGCCACGGCCCGAGAACGTCTTGTAGCCGTAGATTTCGCGCAGCGTGTCCATGTGCTGCTGGCGGGTCTGACGCCGGGCGGCATAGGTGAGGAGCGCATCGGCCGGAATACCGAGCTGAGCGCCGATAAACGAAAGGACTTCGCTCGGAAACATCTCGCCCGGGGCCAAGGCACGGCCCGGATATCGCAACGCGCAGAGTTGCAGGGCAAAACCAAGCCTGTTTTCCGGTCTCCGGCGCTGTTCGATGATTTCGAGATCGTCGTCGCCCAGCGTGTAGTGCTTCAGCAGCGACAGATCGTCTGTCGGCAGATCAAGCAGCGCCGATCGCTGGCGCTCGGTGAGAATATGGCGTCGTGGCATTCAAACTGTCCCTATTGAAGTATAGTCTGTTCTGGACAACACTCCGCCCTTGCAAATCAAGGCCTTCCGAAGCCCAAATCCATGGGGGTTCAATTGGGACAGCGTGCCGCCATCTACTGCCGCGTTTCGACCGCCGATCAGTCATGCGGGCGGCAAGAGCGTGACCTGTCGGCATTCTCCGAGCGCGCCGGCTACGACGTAGTGGCGACATTCAAGGAGACGGGCTCCGGCGCGAAACTCGACCGGGCCGAGCGGAAGAAGGTCCTGGCCCTCGCTCAGGCCAGGCAGATCGATGTGATCCTGGTCACGGAACTGTCCAGATGGGGACGCTCGACAATCGACCTGCTCAACACGTTCCGCGAGCTGGAGAGCTGGAAGGTTTCCGTCATCGCCATGAACGGCATGGCCTTCGACCTGTCGTCGCCGCATGGGCGGATGCTGGCGACCTTCCTCTCCGGCATCGCGGAGTTCGAACGCGACCTGATCAGCGAGCGGGTCAGATCCGGCCTGGCCGCAGCCAAAGCGCGAGGCAAGAAACTCGGCCGTCAGGTCGGTGAGCGCCCCAAGTCGGATTGGCTCGCGTCGAAGGTCATGACGCTGAACGCCGAGGGCCGGAGCTACCGCTGGATCGCGCGAGACCTTGGCATCAGCAAGAACACCGTCGCTGACATCATACAGCGACACAGACTTTCTCTGGTTCCAAAGATTGAGACCACCCCATGAAAAAGCGATCCGGGAACGCCCGAGCCGATCCATCTCGCAAGGCTCGCTTCAGAGAAATCGCAAGGGAGATCGTCGCGAAAGACCGATACAACCGGAAGTATGGGCTTTCCGCCGATACCGCAGGCGCGCTCGCCAATGCACTTGAAAGAGCATACCGGGAAGGAACCCGTGACGGTGAACACGGGCCCGCTCCCGTAATCGCGCAACCAGACAGCGGACCGATGGAATAGGCGCTGATACCACCACGACCCAAGGACGCTTTCTGGACCATTTGTCTGTTCACGCTGTCGCGTGGCGACCGACCCGCCTCGGGCGGACGCCTTGTTCCTGCAATCACAGAACGCGGGACGCCAGGGTGGATGCTCGACCTGCAGGAGCGGACTTACGAGAAACTGTTCGGCGACAGAACGATAGCCCCGCTCATGCGCCTCGGTCTCATCGAAGAGGCTTCCGACGCTCCTGCACACCGGGTCGTCTCGAAACGCGGTGAAGAAACCTGGGGCCAGTTCGTCCAGAGGGGCGGTCAATATCCGGACGACCTCACCAATCTCTAGCCGAAACCGAAGAAATCGCGCTTAGGGTGTCATTCCGCCCTCAGCCGGAACCGACCCCCACCACGTCAACATCCTCGAGATGAACGGCGAAAGCTATCGGCTCGCACAAAGCCGCGCCCGAAAGGCAGGCTGAAAACCTCTCTAGAATCGCCGACGCCGCAAGCGCGAAACTCTGGTCGGACTACGCCCTCCCGACGTTCCCCGCTTGCGGCGCCAAGTGGCCTACTTTTGCGCCGCCCAATGGCCTGATTTCGCGCCGCCGTTGACATCCATGCTGGCAGCTTGATCACTTTATGTTCTCAGAAGTCGGACAGATTCACCACTTTCGTGTCGTGACGCCAGGATGCTCTCAATCCGCTTAATGTGCGCGATTCCTTTCGGAACGATATGGCCATATTCATACAGCATCGAACGCAGGGCAAGCTCGGTGCGCTGATGGAGAAGGCGCTCCCGGGTTCGGAACAGCACAGCGCAGGCTTGCTGAGCTTCCGACTTCGGCTGGACAAAACGCATCTCGAGGCGCTGCGCCGCAACGACGATTGCCTCAGCATCGGCAGCATCGTTTTCACAAAGGGCCGCACATATTGCAGCGCGATCAGTTTCACTTCATGGCCAAGCTTGACCATTTCCCGGGCCCAGTAGCTCGCGCTACCGCATGCTTCCATCACAACCACAGCAGACGGCTGGCATGCCATGAACTGCCGGAACCGTGACCGCGTCAGCTTCTTACGGAATTTCAAGTGCCCCGTCATTGTCGCGCCGTGAAGCTGGAAAGCGTTCTTTGCCAGGTCCACCCCGATCATTGTATCTTCCATTTGCCGTCCTCTCCTTTTCGTGGCGTTGAACACCACGACCTTGGCACATTGCGATGCCGTCTGGGGAGGGCGGCAACCATACAATCTTCTGCCGCTTCACGTGCGGCTTGACGTAAGATGCCGGCATCAGCCGAACCTCGTGACCGAGCGCCATAAGAACTCGAGCCCAGTGGTGTCCGGTCGCGCAAGCCTCGACGCCGATCAGGCACGGAGACAATGCAGTGAAGAATCCGACGACGTCCTCACGGCGCAGCTTGCGGCGGATGATAATCGCGCCAGCGCCATCGATCCCGTGAACCTGGAACACATGCTTGGATACATCCAGCCCAATTGTGATAATCTTCTCCATGGACGGCTCTCCCTCGATGTGACGTTCGACAGCCACACTTTGGCACATTGCGATGCCGGGAGCGGAGGCCGTCCACCACATCAGGTCAGGCAGGTCAGAGGTTATACGCGAGTTTTGAGATAGGTGGCCCTCCGCCGAGTACGGAATGAGGTGTAGATGAAGCGCTCGGCCTTGACGTTTCAACGCGGGCCGATCACTGTCCGGCTTGATCTCACGAAATGTGAATTTTAAGGGATCAACGAAGCGCGAGGGACCGAGAAGCGCATGAAGCGAAGCGAGTACTTGATCGTGATTATGCGATGATGTCGTCGACATCTCCCTGGCTGGTGGCGATGGATGTCGACGGGACAATCCTCACCGACGAATATCGCGTCCTGCCGGAGGTGCGCAGCGCTATCCAGGCTATTCGTCAGAAGGACGTGATCGCCATGCTTGCGACCGCGCGCGCCAAGGCCGCCGTCTTCCACATTCTCGATGATTTGCGAGGCGTCGACGCCGCGGTTTGCCTTGGCGGCTCGCTGACCGTCCAGCACGACGCCGGCCGATGGACGACGCTCGACCAAGATCAGGATGCTGCCATCCCGAAGCCACTGGTCAAGCGCATCGTAAAAGCGGCGCGCAAGGCGAACATCTCGCTGTCTGTCTATTCGGAAGACAGTGTCTATGCGGACCGCGTCGATCACATGCTAGCAGGGCAGTCACGCAGGACGGGACTACAGTTTATCGAGACTGATCTGCTGGCCGTCGAAGAGCCCATTTTGAAGATACTGGCGATAGGCAATCGGGAGACGATGCCGGCAGTCGAGGCGATCCGGCAGGATGTCGGTGACGCGCTATCCTGCCTTTACTCGCACTGGAATTTCCTGGAAATTTCCACCCAGTCCGTATCCAAGGGCGCGGCGCTGGAGCGATATCGCCGGTTCCGCGGCATAGACCGTCAGCATGTCATTGCCATCGGCGACTCACAGAACGACGTCTCTATGTTCGCGACGGCGGGCCTGGCGATCGCTATGGGCAACGCCACCGACGACGTAAAGCAACACGCGGCGTGGGTTACCGATACGAACCAGAATGCAGGCCTTGCGCAGGCGCTGGACCGCTGCGCGTCCACCTTCTGGTGAACGCGCGGCGGATCGTCTTTACCTCACCCAGGGGCTGCGCTTCCCGATGGCGATGTGGACGGATTTGACTTCCGTGTATTCCTCGACGCCCATCTTGCCGCCCTCGCGGCCGATGCCCGATTGCTTGAAGCCGCCGAGCGGCTGTCCCGGCCCGCCGGCGATGGTGGTGTTCACCCAGGTCCGGCCCGCATGGACGCCGCGCATCATGCGCAGCGCCTTGTCGATATCCTTGGTCCAGATGCTGGCGCCAAGGCCATAGGACGAGTCGTTGGCGATCTCCAGCGCTTCTTGGGCGGTCTTGAACGTGATCAGCGACAGCACTGGCCCGAAGATTTCCTCGCGCGCCACACGCATGTCGTTGCGCACGCCGGTCAGCAAAGTCGGCGCGATGAAGCGCCCTTCTCCGACCGTGACGGAATCACCGCCGTAAGCGAGCGTTGCACCTTCCTCGACGCCGAGCTTGACGTAGCTCAGGATCTTATCTCGATGCTGCTCTGACACGATCGCGCCGATCTGTGTCTCCGGATCGAAGCAGTCACCGACCTTCACCTTCGACAGCTTGTCGATGACGCGGTCACGGAAATCGTCGGCGATCGACTCTTCCACGATGAGGCGGCTGCCGCTGACGCAGCACTGGCCGGCGTTGAGGCATAGGCCGAAGGCAACGCCGTCGGCTGCATCGTCGAGATCGGCGTCGGCGAACACGATCTGCGGGTTCTTGCCGCCAAGTTCAAGGCTGGCTTTCTTGAAGTTGGACGTACTGGCCTTGAGGATCGCCTCGCCGGTCCGGGTCGAACCGGTGAAGGAGATCATGTCGATGTCCATGTGTTCGGCAATCGCCTGACCGACATCCGGCCCGGTGCCAGTCACGACGTTATAGACGCCATCGGGAAGGCCGGCCTCCTTCAGCATGTCGGCAAACAGCAGGGTGGTGGCGGACGTCATCTCCGACGGCTTCACTACGAGCGAGTTACCGGACGCCAGGATGTACGGAACGCGCTCGGCTAGAACTATGAAGGGGAAGTTCCACGGATTGATCAGGCCGACGACGCCGATCGGCTGGCGCGTCACCACGCCGAACATGTCGTCGCCATGCGTGTTGAACGACTCGCCGCTCAGCGTCTGCGCGAGACCGGCGCAATATTCGTAGTGGCCCGCGGCATCGCCGATTTCGGCGCGCGACTGCGAGATCGGCTTGCCGGCCTCAAGTGTTTCCCATAGCGCCAGCTCTTCTAGGTTCTCTCGGATCAACCGCGCGGCGCGCAGCAGCACATTGGCGCGTTCCTTGCCCGTGATTCCAGACCAAGAACGGCTGCTGAACGCGGCGCGCGCGACGGCTACCGCCTCATCCACATCGGCCTTGGTGCACAGCGCGATGCGCGACACATCCTTCCCGACGGCTGGGCTGGAGCGAACCATCGTCTTGCGATCACCGGCCGTGCGCCAGTTGCCGTCGATGTAAAACCCGAAATCGCGGACCATGTCTGGTACGGCTGGGAAAGAGATCGCATCCATTTCATCTACTCCAATCGTTTAACGTGCGCCGCGTCACGCGGCCTTGTTCAAGCGAGGCTCCGAGCGAGGCAGAGCGGGCCGGCCGAGGATCATGTCCGCGCCCTTCTCGCCGATCATGATCGTCGGCGCGTTGGTGTTGCCGCTGGTCAGGACTGGCATGATCGACGAGTCGACGACGCGCAGCGCCGAAAGCCCGTGAACTTTCAGCTCGGCGTCGACGACGGCCTGGTCGTCATCGCCCATCTTGCAGGTGCCGACCGGATGGTAGTCGCAGCACGCGTATTGGCGCACATAGGCCATGATCTGTTGGTCGCTCAGCGCCTCGTCTCCAGGCAGACGCTCATGCGCGATGAAGGGCGCGATTGCTTCCTGTTTGAGCACCTCGCGAATGAGGCGCACGGACTTCAGCGCCATCTCGCGATCGTAGGCATCGGCCAGATAATTGGGATCGATGAGTGGTTCGTCAGCAGGGTTGGACGACCGCAGACGGAGCGAGCCCCTGCTGCGCGGTCGCAAGAAAGTCGAATTGACGGTGAAGCCGTGGCCGGAGATCCGAGTCTTGCCGCCCCGCACGACCGTTGCCGGTGCGATGTGTATCTGCAGGTTTGGCGTCTGCTCGCCTTCTGTCTGAAAGAAGCCGCCGCCCTCGACGATGACTGACGAGACAGGACCGGTGCGATACAGCAGCCATTGCAGGCCATGCAGCACGGAACGCGGGAAGCGGTCGTGGCCGTCATAGGTGATGCGCTCGCGCGTCTGAACGTGGACGTTGGTGCAGAGGTGATCCTGCAAGTTTTTGCCGACGCCCGGGAGATGATGAACCGGGGTGACGCCGGTAGTCTTCAACTCGTCCGCGTCGCCGATGCCCGACAGCATCATCAGCCGTGGAGAGTTGAGCGCTCCGGCTGAAACCACGACCTCGCTGTCGGCATATTCGATGCGGCGGGAACTTCCTTCGGTGAGCTCAACGCCGACGGCGCGACCGTTCTCGATGACCAGACGCGTGACCCGAGCATGGGTTTCGATCTTCAGGTTCTTGCGGATGCCGCGTATGGGCCAAAGATAGGACACGGCGGCAGAGCGGCGGCGGCCATAGCGGCATGTTACCTGATAGAGACCCGCGCCGAACATCGTGTCGCCGTTGAAGTCGGAATTGTAAGGCAACCCGTATTGCTGCACGGCCTTGACAAAAGCACGGCTTATCGGATGTGGCGCGACCTGATCGGACACCCAAAGCGGCCCGCCACTGCCGTGGTAACGGTCTGCCAGGCGGTCATTGTCCTCGGCGCGGCAGAAATAAGGAAGCACATCCTCATAGGCCCAGCCCTTGTTCCCGAGCGCGGCCCAGTTATCGTAGTCTTCCTTCTGGCAGCGGATATAGATCATAGCGTTGATGGAGCTCGATCCGCCGAGCGTCTTGCCCTGCGGATACCAGACCTCGCGGTTGTCGAGATGGATCTGTGGCACCGTGTGGAAGCGCCAGTTGACCCCTGGGCCGAACAGCTTGCCAAGCCCGCCCGGCATATGGATCATCGGGTTCCAGTCCCGCGAGCCGGCCTCAAGGAGCAGGACCTTCGTCTGCCCGTCGGCTGATAGGCGGTTGGCAAGCGTGCTACCAGCGGAGCCTGCGCCTACCACAATATAATCCCAGCTCGACCGCGTCATCCCTGCTCATCTTCCCTTGAACTGAGGGGGACGCTTCTCCTTGAAGGCGCGCAACCCTTCTACTCGGTCCTCCGTCGCGAACGCCTCAACAGTAAGCCGGCGCTCCTCTTCAATCCCTTGCCCGAGCGGCAGTTCGAACGCCGCGTTGACGGCACGCTTAGCGTAGGGCGTGATCGCTGACGACATCCGCGCGATCTCGGAGGCAATCTCCAACGCGCGCGGTAGCAACTCATCCGGCTCGACCGCTTCCGAAATCAGCCCTTTCCGCTCGGCCAGTTCGGCGCTGACCATCATACCCGTCAGCACCATCTGCATGGCAAAGGATTTCCCGACCAGTCTCGGCAAGCGCTGCGTGCCGCCGTCACCAGGAAAAGAGCCTATCTTGATCTCCGGCGTGGCAAACTGCGCCGTCTTCGACGCGACGATCACGTCGCAGAGCAGCGCCAATTCCAGTCCGCCGCCGAGCGCATACCCGTTGACCGCAGCGACCAACGGCTTCGAAAACGCCTCGATGGCCGCCCAGACGCCGAGACGATCCGTATCGACGTAGGAAGCGACGCCGCGCTCCAGCATGTCGGAAATGTCCGCACCGGCCGCGAAGGCGCGACCGTTGCCAGTGATAACGACGCAGCCGATGCCGTCGTCAGCGCTTGCTTTGTGGAGATGGTCCAGAAGCTGCGCCAGCAAGGCCTTCGACAGGGCGTTTAGCTTATCCGGCCGGTTCAGATTGAGCTGGACGATACCCGGCGCCGGCCTCGATGCCGTTATCAGGTCGTCCTGCGCTTGCGTTCCGCTCATGGCCGCACCGGTCTCAGGCGGCGTACTGATAGACGTTGTCGGCGGTGAGGCCGGCAAGCTTCATCATCCTGCCGATCTTCTCGAGCTCGGCAGCGGATGGCTTGACCAGCGGCGGGCGTACATGCGCCTCTTTCATGCGGCCAAGCAATACCAGCGCCTCCTTCATGCGGTTGTGCATGTCGAGCAGCGGCGCGTCATAGAAGGCGCGGACAGTCGGATAGATGCGGTCGTTGATGGCGCGCGCCGTCTTGAGATCATCCGCCTTCACGGCGTTGAAGAGGGCGAGTTGCAGATCGGCGACGACGCTGCCCGCTCCCGACAGCAGGCCGTCGCAGCCCATCGCCAGCGAGCCGAGGAGCCAAGCGCTGTGCGTGGTCAGTGTATAGACAGGCTTGTCCAGCGCATGCAGCTCGCGGATGTGGCGCTCATGCTGGTTGCCGTCGCCGATTTGATCCTTGATTGCGCGGATGGTCGGGAAACGGCGGCATAGCTCGAGAAGCGTGTCCACAGGATAGGAAAGCTGCGACGCAATCGGGAACTGGAAGAGTATGATCGGCAGGTCGGAGGCTTCCGTGATATGGCGAAGATGTCCGTAGATCATCTCCGGTCGAAGATGGCCGCCGAGGCTCATGAACGCCGGCGGAAACACCAGAAGTCCCTCGGCACCTTCCTTCTGGGCGTAGGCTGCAAGGCGACCCGCCTCGAGGCTGGATTCCGTGCAGATGCCGACAATGGTCGGGAGGCGCGACTGGAGCACATTCTTGGTGACGACCACGGCGCGCTTCTGCTCCTCGATCGTCAGGGCGTGAACTTCGGCCGCGTGCCCGTTGATCGTAATGCCGGCGAGCCCCTTGACCGAGGCAATGTCCTCGAGGTGCGCGCGGTACGCCGCCTCATTGATACTCAGATCCGCGTTGAACGGCATCAGGCAAGCGGGGATCACTCCCTTCGGTTCAAATTGCGTTGCGCCCATTGTTGCTCTCCTGTCGTTCCTGTGCGGGTGCGGGTGGACCGCCCAGTTGCCCGGGCGGTCCGGATTTTATCAGAAGCCCTTGCCGAGCATTTCGTCGACATTCGAAGCGTCGACCTGCTTGCCGGGCAGGATGATAATCGGATCGACGGCCTCGCCCTTGGCGACCTTATAGGCAATCTCCATGCCCTCCGGCGCGACATATGGGTAGACGAACGTCGCCGCCATCTTACCTTCCTTGATCGCGTCGAATGCCGTGTTCTGTCCGTCAATTCCGACCACGATCACCTCATCCAGGCGACCGACGGCTTCCAACGCTTGAATAGCGCCGAGAGCCATTTCGTCGTTGTGCGCATAGACGGCCTGGATCTGGCCGGGTCCGAAGCGCTGAAGCTGATCCTCCATAAATTTCACTGCGTTCTCGCGCAGGAAATCGCAGTTCTGTGCAGCGACGATCTCGACGTTCGTTCCCTCAAGTGCCGCAGTGAAACCATCGTGCCGGTCGGTCGTCACCGAAGCGCCCCCCGTCCCCTGTAACTCGATGACTTTGCCGGTACCATTGAGCTTTTCAGCGATGAATTTTCCGGCGGCGACGCCAATAGGCGTGTTCTCCGCGCCAACGTGTACTGTGACGTCGGTGTTAACCTTACGATCAAGCGACACGACTTTGATGCCCGCAGCCATGGCGTCGGCCACCACTGGTGTGAGGGCGTCGGCCGTCAGCGGGCTGATCATCAGCACCTTGATGCCCTGCGCCATCAGCGACTCAACATCGGTGACCTGTTTCGACGATTCGTTCTGGCCGTCGGTAACGATCAACTTGACATCCGGCAGGTTCTCGGCGGCGTAGGCCTTGTTGCCTTCCACCATGGCGACGCGCCACGGATGGTTCATGGTTCCCTGGCTGAAGCCGATTTTGATCTTGTCCTGCGCCATAACCTGCGTCGCCAGCATCACAGCCGCGCCGGCCATCAGCGCCGATTTCAGAAAATCTCTCTTTTTCACTTCGATGTTCCTCCGTTGAGACTTGGTTCGGGGTGCCGTGGTCAGTGCCGAGAGCGGCGCTTCCCAAGCATTTCGTAGAGCGCCGCCCCGATGATGATGGCGCCCTTGACGATCTGTTGAGTGAATGGTGAAATTCCCAACAAATTCATAATGTTGGCAAGAATCGCCAAAATACCGGCGCCGATGATGGTGCCGAGAATGCCGCCCTCGCCGCCGAACAGGCTTGTGCCACCGATGACGGTGATGGCGATAGCTTCCAGTTCGATGCCGGTTCCCGCGGTAGGCTCTCCAACTGTGAGCCGGGAGACGAAAATCAACGCCGTCAGACTGGCAAGGAAGCCGCTGATCATATAGACGCTAAAGGTCACCAGACCGACATTGATACCAGAGAGATGCGCAGCCTCGGCATTCGAGCCGACGGCGTAGATCTGGCGTCCGTAGGTAGTATAGCGCAGCACGTAGATCGCTACTCCCGCGACGATCGCGAAGATCCACACCGGCACTGGCAGGCCGAGCGCCGCGCCGCGCCCAAGCCACATGAACTCAGCAGCGCGTCCGCCAATACTGACGGGCTGGCCGTTAGCGAGCGTCAGCGCCAGGCCTCGTCCCATGACCATCATACCCAGAGTCATGATAAACGGCGGAATACCGCCCAGCGTGATACCAAGTCCATTGACGGCGCCCATGAGGACGCCGATCACCAGGACGGCTGCTACTACCGCAGGCATTGTCCAGCCTGCCACGAGCAGCAGCGCTGTAGTGACGGAACAAACGCCGAGGATCGAACCCACCGAGAGGTCGATGCCCTTCGTCAGGATGACGAAGGTCATGCCGACGCTTACGATGCCGAACAGCGCAACCTGACGCAGGACGTTGGTGACGTTGACAGGATTTAGGAAGGACGGCGACAGAAAAGTCGCGAGGATACACAGGCCGATCAGGACCCAGACCAAACCGGCGCCCCTTGGCAGGCCGATGAAAAATTTGCGGCCGGCCGTTTCGGTCATCCTGTCTGGAGCAGCCATCGAAGTCTTCCCTATGTCCTGAGACGTCGCGCCTTAAGGCGCTCGTGTTCCTGCTTTGCGTTTGCGGCGCTTCCGGAGCCCTGCAGCACCGCTAGTGGAATGTTGCGTGTTTCATGATCTCTTCTTCGGAGGAGCCGCGCGGAAGCTCGGCCGATATTTCGCCCTCACGCATCACCAGGATGCGGTCGCACATGCCGATGATCTCCGGCAGTTCCGACGAAACCATGAGGACCGCGAGGCCCTCGCGCTCGACCAGATCGACCAGGAGTTCATAGATCTCGCGTCGCGCGCCGACGTCGACGCCGCGCGTCGGCTCGTCGATCAGCAGGATGTCGCATTGGGCGTTGAGCTGCTTGGCGATCACGCATTTCTGCTGGTTTCCGCCCGACAACGTGCCGATCTTGGCGTCAACCTCCGGCGTCTTAACGCGCAGCTGGCGCACATAGTCGCGAACCGCGCCGCGCTCCTTACCGAGATTGAGCTTGGCGGGGCTGCCGAAGCGGCCGAGCTTCGAGATAGTGACGTTGAACTTGACCGACTGAGACAGGAACAATCCCTCGGTCTTGCGGTCTTCCGGCGCAAAGCCGAGGCCAAGCTGGATCGCCTTGCGCGGCGATGCTATGTCCTGCTTCCTGCCGTGCAGGCTGATCTCGCCCGCATCGACAGGGTCGCGGCCGACAATGGCGCGTAGGAGCTCCGACCGGCCGGCGCCTGCCAGGCCGCAGATGCCGACGATCTCGCCGCGCCGTAGCGTCAGGCTGACATTGCGCAGCGCCTTGCCGCGGCTGAAGCCGCTGACGCCGAGCACTTCCTCGCCAGGTTGCGCGTTGCGCTTGGGGAAGTAGTCAGCGATGGGCCGACCGACCATCGACTGGATCAGCGTGTCGGGCGTCCACTCCTCGATGGGGCGGCTCGACACCATGCGGCCGTCGCGGAGCACCGTTGCGCGCTGACAGAGTTCGAAAATCTCCTTCAAGCGATGCGAGATATAAATGAAGGCGACGCCCTCGGCCTGCAGGGACCGGATCGTCGCAAAGAGCTTTTCCAGTTCGTTGTCGCCAAGCACCGCCGAAGGTTCGTCGAGGACGATCAGTTGCGCGTTGCGCGAGCTGGCGCGTGCGATCTCCACCATCTGGCGTTGGGCGACGCTGAGGCTACCGACCGTCCGGCGGGGATCTATGTTGAACCCCAGCCGGCTCATCGCCGTCTCGGCGTCACGGGCTGCAACTGCCCAGTTGATTTGACCGAACTGGTTGCGCGGCAGGCGGTTCATGAAGATATTCTCGGCCACCGACAGGTGATCGGCCTGGGCGAACTCCTGATAGATGACTGCCACGCCGCGCTCGATCATGGCAGCCGGCGTGGGCGCAGTGATGATCTCGCCATTGAGCTCCATCTGGCCGCCATTGGCGTGATACGCCCCGGCCAGAACCTTCATCAGCGTCGACTTGCCCGCTCCGTTTTCGCCGACGAGGCCATGCACCTCGCCACGCGCTACCGAGAACGAAACGCCCTGCAGCGCCTTCACGCCCGGGAAGGATTTCTCGATCGAGTCCATGCGCAGGAAGACGCCGGGGAAAGCCGGATCGCGGGTGGTTTCATCGATACTGATCGAACTCATCTTCCCTCCTCCCTTCGACGTGAAATCGTTTTCTTGAGCGGGCGAAAAAATTCTACAGACGGGGCATCTGGAGACCGCCACCGACGTTGTAGATGTCGCCCGTGCTGTAGGGCATGGCTCCCGTCGCCAAGGTCCCGATTGCCAGCGCTATGTCCGACGGCTCACCCCAGCGCCGCAACGCGCAGAGATCGCCATTGAGCATACCTGGCGAATAGCGGTCATAGACATCGGCGGTCATGTCCGTCTTGATCAGCCCTGGCCGCACCTCATGAACACGGATGCCGGCCTCGGCGAGACGCAGAGCGTAGTTCTGCACGGCCATCGACAGCGCCGCCTTGGAAATGCAATAAGCGGCTTTTTCCGGCGACACAAGATGCGCGTTGGCCGAAGTGATGGTGATGATCGATCGCTCTACGCCCGGCGCTTCGACGGCGAGCATCTGGCGCGCGATCGCCTGTGTCAGAAAGAAAGTGCCGCGCAGGTTGACGCCGACCAGCCGATCGAATTCGTAGCGGTCGATGTCCATCATGTCGCCGCGCACAGACACTTGCACGCCCGCATTGTTGACGAGGCAGTTGAGCGATCCGAGTTCGTCAGCCATCTCCGTCACGATCGCGGCATGATCGTCAATCGCCGCGATGTCCAGCGGCATGAAATGACCGCGACGGCCGGTGCCGGCAATCAGCGACAGCGTCTCCGCGACATTGTCGTCCTCGACGCGGTCGACGAAGCCGATATCGAACCCGCGCCGCGCCAACTCGAGGCAGATCGCCCTCCCAATGCCCAGCCTGCCGCCGGTGACGAGAGCTGCCCCCAGCTTTGCGGCGGCTGGCCCGTCTTCCGCGGGATTTTCCAACAGGGCATGCATCAGACGACCTCACCAATCTTGTCTGCCTGGCGCGACCAGACGACCGCACCGGCATTGATAAGCGCATCCCTCTCGGCCGGGGAGTACCCGAGTTCGCTCATGATCTCGCCAGTATGCTCGCCGATCTCCAGAGCCAGCAGCCGCAGCTCCGGAACCTGACCGTCATAGCGGTTGGGGTGGTTCACCAGATGGACGGTGCGACCGCGAATCTCGATCTTGCGGAACACGTTCATATGCGACAGCTGCGGATGATCGAGCAGGTCGTCGTAAGTATTGACCGGCGAGTACCAGACGTCATGCTTCTCGAAACGTTCGGAAAGCTCCTCGATCGTGAAACGCGCCGTCGCTTCCGCAACCGTCCGCGCCACAAGGTCACGCGCCGAATAGCGATCGACACCGATGATCTTGCGCAGCGGCTCACTGTCTAGGGCCTCAGCAAGCGCCTCATCGCTGCAAAGAGAGATGACCATTTGGCCGTCTTTGGCGGGATACACGCCATAGGGGGCGGCATGATACCAAGTCGCGAGATTGCGCTCGCGTTGCATGCTGGCCTGGGTGATCGCGCCGGCAAAGTAGTTGACCAGCGGCTCCGTCTGAAGGTCGATAGCAGAGTTGATCAGGCTGGACTCGACCCGCGTGCCCTTGCCCTCCCTCTCACGGCGCAACAAAGCGCCGAGAATGCCCATCGCCATGAGCGCGCCGCCATGCTGATCGATGATGGCCGCACCTGCGGATGCGTTGCCGCCTTCACCCGACCCTGACGCGTTGATCAGACCGGAAGCCGCCTGCATGATCAGATCCTGACCCGGCCTGGCGGCCATCGGGCCACTCGAGCCAAAACCGCTGGCAGAGGCAAATATCAGTTTTGGATTGAGGCGTCGCAACTCCTCGTCGGTGAAGCCCAGCCGGGCGAACACACCAGGCCTGAAATTCTCCATTACCACATCGGCATCTGCAATCAGCTTGGCGGCAACGGCGCGCCCGCCCTCGCTCTTCAGGTCGATGCCGATCGACCGCTTGTTTCTGTTGGCACAAAGATAGAAACCGCTGATACCGTCGATGAAGACATTGGCCCCCGACCAAAACCGCTCATAGGCGCCGCGTATGGGTTCCACCTTGATGACGTCAGCGCCCATATCGGCCAAATATTGCGCGCCCGCCGGCCCTTGGAGGAAGTGGCAAAAGCTAACGACTTTTATTCCATTCAATAACATTCAATCTCCTCCGAGCCTGGGCCACTTGACCTGCAGTTCCAGTCCCTAGAAAACGTTTTCTCACCCCGCCTAACGAGAGTCAACCTCTCTTGTCGAACATCGAAGATTTTCTTTGTACGCCCCTGCTAATCTGCAATTAGCCGGCTTCCGTGAGGATTCGTCTAAACTTTTGATCTGGATACCGAGAAATTTTCAGTGGTAGATTCTTAATCCCTTTCAAGGAGCGTCCGCCAATCCCGACCCATTCATAACCTAAATGAAAACGTTTTCTAAAAGAAGCAAAGCGTTCGTACGGCTTCTCAGGCGAACCACACGTCAAGCCACGGGATGCTCCATAGCTCAGTTCGCCGAGATGGCTCTGGTCAAACTGACCCATGTATGAACGCCGACGCCTTCTCTGCGATCATGATTGTCGGCGCGTTCGTATTACCGCTGATGATCGTCGGCATGATGGATGCGTCGACCACCCGAAGGCCCTGGACCCCGTGCACGCGCAGGCGGTCGTCCACTACGGAATCAGGACCGCTTCCCATCTTGCACGTACCAGACAGATGGTAATTCGAATCGGCTTTCTGACGCAGGTGTCGGTCGATAGCCTCATCGCTGACGACGTCCGGGCCGGGCCCGTACTCGTCGCCTCGATACGCGTCGAAGGGCTGCTGCGACAACAGCGTACGCGCAAACTTCACGGCTTCGCGCATGGTGCGCAGGTCTTCTGCGCTGTTGAAGTAGTTCAGGTCGATGGCGGGGGCTTTGGCCGGATCGCGATCGACGGCAAGGATCGTTCCCCTACTCATCGGCCGCTGTAGGGTGAAATAGATCATGTAGCCGTGGTGGCGGATGATCGACCGGCCGCTGTCCTCGTAGATCAACGGAATAAAGGTGTACTGGATATCAGGAGCTATAAGGTCCGGACGTGACCGCCAGAAGGCCGTCACCTCAAGACCATTGGAGGCCGCGAGACCGCGACCTGTCGCGAAGTAGCGCAGCAGTTCCAGCGCCGACCGCCAAGGTTTGACCGTCGGCGCCAAGCTGACCGGCTGTGTGCAATATTGCTTCACCGCGAATGCAGGATGATCCTGAAGATTTCTCCCCACCCCCGGCAGTCCAAAGACCGGCTCGATGCCGATAGAATTCAGATGATCAGGATCGCCAAGCCCGGAGAGCTGCAAGAGATGCGGTGAGTTGACGGCTCCGGCGCACAGGATAACTTCGCGGCGCGCTCGATATGTCTTCAACTGGCCGCGTTGGCGAACCTCTACGCCAACGGCGCGCTTTCCCTCGAAGACGATGCGCTGTGCGAGAGTGTTCGTTAGAATTTGAAGATTCTCCCGGCGCTCTGCGGGCCGTAGATATGCAACCGCAGCGCTGCAACGTTTTCCGTTGGCGATGGTCGCGTCCATCGGGCCAACCCCCTCTTGATCCTCACCGTCGTTGAAGTCGCGCCTCACAGGCAAGCCCTTCAATTGCGCCGCGGCTAGAAAAGCCCGCGCGAGCGGGTGTTCGATGGTTGATTGGCGGGTTACCAGAGGTCCATCACTGCCCCTGGCGTCGCCCGGCGGACCTTCGAAGCTCTCTGCTTTCTTGAAATAGGGCAGACAGTCTTCGTAGGCCCAGCCGCGATTGCCCATCTGGGCCCACTGATCGTAATCGGCCGGCGCGCCCCGCATGTAGACCATGCCGTTGACGGAACTCGAGCCGCCCAGAACCTTTCCCCGCGGGACATGCATTATGCGCGGGTTCGCGACTGTGTGGTACTTCCAGTCGACCGATCCAGTCTGCATCAGGCGCAGAAAGCCGACAGGGAGATGAATGAAAGGACTTTTGTCTTTCGGGCCCGCCTCCATCAGAATGACGCGCGCGCCAGGATCTTCAGACAGGCGGTTGGCAACAACGCAACCAGCCGAGCCTGCACCAACAACAATGTAATCTGCTTCGCTGATCGACAAGACAGTTTCCTCGCTGAACCGTTGATCCCGGAACCGCGTCAGACCCACTTCATGATGTGCGTGGCCTTGCACACCAGTTCGCGGCTCTGATTGAAAGCCTCGACACGAGCCAGGGATCGGTTCTTGCTCTCGTCGATTTTGCTGACCTCGTACTGAACCGTTACGGTGTCGCCGATGAAGACGGGCTTGACAAAACGTGCGCCGTCAAAGCCGAGCGAGACGCCGACACGGTCCGAAGGTTCAGCCTTTTCCAGGATGCGGGTGACGGTTGTCGACATCAGCCCCATGATCAGCACGCCATGCACGATGCGTTGTCCGTAAGGACTGCTTCGCATGAACTCCTCATTCACATGCACCGGCGCAAGATCGCCGGTGATACCAGCAAACAGATATACGTCGCTTTCCGATATCGTCTTGGAAAATTCGGAGCGGGCGCCCAGCCCCAATGGATAGCTCAATTTCATCCTCCACGTTATTTCGCCACTTCGTCATTGTGCTCAGCCGCCCGTGACAAAATATGGCGCGCGCGCAAATCCGTCGATCTGGTCGCTATTTAGAAATCGATTTCTCATGTCTCCGATAGATGTGTCAACTGGGGTACGCGATTTTAAATTTTGCGTTCCGTCAGCGTCGATTTTACATTGACGCAAGTCCGCAATTTTGAGAAAACGATTTCATTTAATGTGCGAAATATACGCCATTTGGGAGGTAGGATGAACGACTTCTATCTATCTGTCGGAGATGTCGTCTCCTTTTCGAAAACGGTAGGTGAAAGCGACGTATATCAGTTCGCTGGTACGACCGGCGATCTTGCGCCGGTGCACGTGAACCAGGCACGGATGGAGAAGTCGGCATATGGCCAGCGCATCGCTCATGGCGCACTGATGGTAGGCTTCATGTCCACGACGTCCAGCATGATGGTGGAGCGATCGCGCGATGGTCATGGCAAAGGCGAGACGCCCGTATCCCTAGGCTATGACCGTGTCCGCTTCCTGGGGCCTGTCTTCTTCGGCGACACCGTCACGGTGAACTATGCGATTACCGCGATCGATGAGGTGAAGCGCCGGTCCACGGCCGACATCGCAGTCGTGAACCAGCGCGGCGAGACGGTCGCCATCGCAACCCACATCCTGAAATGGGTGAAGAACAAAGGCGGGCGGTAAACGATGGCCAAGCCTTTGCAGGCAGATTTCATCGTCGTCGGCGGTGGCAGTTCGGGCTGTGCGCTGGCCGCGCGGCTCAGTGCGGATCCGAGCTGCACCGTCATCCTGGTCGAGGCCGGAAACCGCGACAGCAGCCCATACATCCACCTGCCGGTCGCCTATTACAAGACGACGGGCCCGAGCTACACTTGGGGTTTCGAGACGACGCCGCAGAAGCACCAGGGCGACATTCGCCTGCCTTACGCGCAGGCGCGCGTCATCGGCGGCGGGAGCTCCATAAACGCCCAGATCTACATCCGCGGTAACCCGGAGGATTTCGACGGCTGGCGCGACGAGCATGGCTGCACCGGCTGGGGCTATGATGATATCCTGCCCTATTTCGTGCGGTCGGAAGGCAACCAGAGCCTGGCCGACGAGACGCACGGGATTGACGGACCCCTGCTCGTATCGGACCCGAGCCATGTTAGCCCAATGTCGCACGCGTGGGTGCAGGCCTGCCAGCAGGCTGGCATTCCCAACAACCGCGACTTCAACTCCGGGACCCAGGCTGGGTGCGGGCTGTATCAGGTCACCAATCGCGCCGGGCGCAGGTCGAGCGCCGCCAACTGCTACCTACGTCCTGCCCTGAAGCGCAGCAATCTGCGCGTCCTAACCAATGCCCAGGTCCGCCGCATTATCATAGAGAACAACCGCGCCACCGGCGTCGAGGCCGACGCCAGCGGCGGGCGCACCACGATCCGCGCTGGCCGTGAGGTGATCCTGACCGCGGGCGCTATCGGCACACCGAAGCTTCTCATGCTGTCCGGCATAGGCCCGGCATCCGACCTCAGGGCGCACGGCATCGACGTAGTGCGCGACAGCCCGAATGTCGGCAGGAACCTGCAGGACCACCTCGACATCTTCCTGGTTTACGAGGTGGCCAACGCCAACAGCTACGACAAGTACCGGAAGCTGCACTGGCAGGCTTGGGCGGGGATGCAGTTCGCACTGTTCCGCTCGGGGCCGATAACCTCGAACATCGTCGAAGCCGGAGGTTTCTGGTGGAGCGGGCCGCGTGAGGGCCGGCCGGATGTGCAGTTCCACTTCCTGGCGGGAGCCGGCATCGATGAGGGCGTTCCCGATATTGCGGGCGGCGCGGGCTGTACGCTGAACGCCTATCTCGTGCGGCCGAAATCGCGCGGTACCGTGACATTGAAGTCGGGTCGACCGGAGGATCATCCCCTGATCGATCCGAATTTTCTGTCGCACCCAGACGACCTCGCCGGAACGATCGACAGCATCAAGCTGGGGCGCAGGATCATGGAGCAGAGCGCCATCAGCCGGCATCTCGTGCGCGAACACTACCCGGGCGCGCAGGTCGCGAGCGACGATGAGCTCGAAGCCTTCGTGCGCAAGGCCTCGCGCACCGGCTATCATCCCACCTGCACCTGCCGCATGGGTGAGGACGACGCGTCCGTCGTCGACACGCGCCTGCGCGTTCGCGGCATCGAAGGCCTGCGCATCGCTGATGCGTCGGTCATGCCGCAACTCGTATCCGGCAATACCAATGCGACGACCATCATGATCGCGGAGCGCGCGGCGGACATGATCATCGGCAACCGCATGGCGGCACGGGAGGCATCGTGATGCTTCGATTTGGCGTATTGGGGTGCGTCGCGTACCGCACCGTGTGCGCTGATAGAGCCGGCGGCGCGGCGAAACGACGTGGAGATTGCAGCGGTAGCGGCGCGGCGTCCCGGAGCAGCCGACGCCTTCGCCCGCGACCAGAGCATCGCAACGGTCAACGGCAGCTGCGAAGAGCTGATCGCCGGCACGACGCTCGACGTGATCTACGATCCGCTTCCGCCGCATCTTCATGCCGCGTTCTCGATCAAGGCGCTCGAAGCCGGCAACTACGTCCAGGTCAACACGCCTGGCCCAGCCCGTGTATCGTCCGCACCACGCGAGAGCCTCGTTGCCCCCGCGCAGGCAAACTGGTGACGATCTCGAGCGATTGGGGTTCGGTGTCGAACCATCCCGGCACCTATGATTATTATTCGTCAAAGGCTTTGGTGAAAAGCCAGATACGTAGCATCGCGATGAACTGGCACAAAGACGGCGTCACGGTCCTTGTCCCTTGTCATTCATCCTGGCTGGATGCGCACCACCATGGGCGGCGCCGATGCCCCGAACCTGCCGGCCGAGAGCGCCGTCCTGATAAAGCGCACGGTCGACGGCGAGCAGGCCACGGACAACGGACCCTATATCGACACGCAGGGCAACTACATGCCCTGGTCAGCGGCCGAATTCGATCAACGCAAAAAGAGACCTTCCATGCAATTCCTTGTCCTGACACGACGAAACAGCGGCGAGTTCACAGCCAAGCAGTTCGCGGAAAAGTTCGACCTCGAAGTCGCCCGCGCCCGCGAGCTCTACAAGGAGCAGTTCACACGCCAGATCTGGCATAGGGCGGATGGCAGCGGTGCCTGCCAGATCGTCGAGGGGCCAGACGAGGACTATGTGTGGGACAAGATCAGGACGCTGCCTTTCGCCAGCGCCGGGATGCTCGACATCACCATCGTTCCGCTGAAGCCCTACACGGGCTTCTCTGGATGAGAGCATCGCCGCAAGATAGCCGATGTGGAAGGGACACCAGCCCTTTCCTTTGGCGATCACCCGTGACCACACTGGCATTGGCGTGATGGGAGGAGGAGGATCGTAATGGCCAAGGCGAGCCGCAATCCAGCCGCGGACACCGGCGTCGTCAAGCTGAAGGATGTTGCGCTGCTGGCAGGCTGCTCCGTCGCCACGGCGTCGCGTGTGCTCAACGGCCATCCGACAGTCGGGCCTGCCGAGAAACAGCGTGTGCTCGCCGCCGCCATCCAGCTTGGCTATGTGCCCAACAACTCGGCGCGGGCGCTCCGGTCGCAGAATACGAGCCTCGTCGGCGTCATCATCCCGACGCTCGACCACGCCATATACGCCAAGATGGTCAGCGGCCTTCAGGAGCGGCTGGCCCAGCACGGCAAGTCGGTGATCATCAGCACCTCCGACTACGACCTGGAGCAGGAAAGAATCCAGACGCGGCTGCTGGTTGGTCGCGGCGTCGAGTCGATCGTGCTCGTAGGCCTAGAGCATCATCCGGACACCCTCGAATATCTGCGGCGGGCTGGCGTCGCGCCGGTCTTCACCTACACCTGCGAACTCGGTCTTGGCGCCGTCGCCGTCGGCCTCGACAACCGGCTCGCCGGCGCGACGGTTGCGGGTTTTCTGCTCGAACTCGGCCACAAACGATTCGGCATGGTTGCCGGCGTCACGCGAGGCAATGATCGCGCCACGCAGCGGCGTGACGGCTTTCTGGCAAGGCTCGGCGAGGCAGGCGTCCCGGCATCCGACATCGTCGTCCTCGAAGCGCCCTACAAGATCGACGGCGGGGCAGCCGCCATGCGCTCGCTCATGCAGACGCATCCGCGACCGACGGCGATTTTCTGCGGCAGCGACATCCTTGCGGTCGGCGCCATCAAGTACTGTCACGTGGCGGGCATCGCAGTGCCGGGGGAAGTGTCCGTGGTAGGCTTCGACAACCTCGAAATCGCCGAACTCGTCACGCCGGAACTGACGACGCTCAATGTCCCCGCCCGCGAAATGGGCGAAGCAGCCGCGGACGCGCTCATCCGCCTTGGCGAGAAAAAGGAAACGTCCATCGCCACCGAACTTCCCACCCGCCTGATTGTGCGGGACAGCACGGGCCCGGCCGGATCAGCTTCGAGGAAATAGCATTGCTCACCCGCGTCGAACTCATCCGCTTCCAGCACTGCGACCCGGCCGGAATCGTCTTCTACCCGCGCTATGTTGAGATGATCAACGCGACGGTGGAAGACTGGTTCGAAAGCATCGGTTTAAGCTTCGCCGAGATTCACGGGCCGATGAAAACGGCCATCCCGGCGGTCTCCCTGAATATCGACTTCAAGATGCCGACGCGGCTCGGCGAACGCATCGAACTGCGGCTGGTTGTCGAGCATATCGGGACCACAAGCATCAGGCTGGCGATCGCGGCGGCGCTCGGTGACGAGATCCGCTTCCGCTCGACGATCACGCTTGTTCACATCAGCATGCTCGACTACCGGCCTCATCCGTGGCCCCCAAAATTCCGAAATGCTATGCTGACCGACCAGTAGCCGACATTAGGCCGTCCGGCATCTGTGATGTCGAACTAAATGTTTAGTCCCGGCATTTGCTGGAGCGGGTTGACGGTGAAGCGGTCGGGCTGGGAAGTCCATGCCTTGCAGGCGAACTCGTATGGTGTGAGTGTCAATGACCGTGGAATCGGGGCTCTGACTCACATTTGCTGAATTTGACGCTGACTCTTTGTTGTCTGCAGGGAGATTTGGCCGATGGTTCAGAGATTTTCATACTCTCGATTGGCGCCGGAAGGTTTTGTCGTTGAAGCGCTCGCCAGACCCGCCAGCAGCACATGGACACGCTGCGCGAAATCTACGGCTACAAGACGTTCTCGGGCCGTGGCGCCCGTGA
>Ga0209692_10000778_pt1 | contig 58139 bp, 43 predicted proteins | sample tdDd472_FD_187129 | JGI IMG/M metagenome (GOLD analysis project Ga0209692, IMG submission 187129) | Marine sediment microbial communities from the Atlantic coast under amendment with organic carbon and nitrate - tdDd47.2 (SPAdes)... | ecosystem: Environmental > Aquatic > Marine > Coastal >... | reverse complement strand
ACCTCTTCCCATTCCGAACAGAGAAGTTAAGCCCGTTAGCGCCGATGGTACTGCAGAAATGTGGGAGAGTAGGTCGACGCCAACCTTTAAAAAGAGTCTTATTCCAAATGGAGTAAGACTCTTTTTTATATGCATTTATTTAATATTTGGTTTATTAAATTCTACTTATACGGAAAATACATCCGTTAACTCTTACTTAAGGTTTTTTAACCTATATTTTCCAACAATTTACTTGAGTTTTATCCACTTTGTTTATCTTTGTAGGCTATGAAACAATATTTCATAATATTAGTATTTGTATTTGCTTTAACCAATAGTTTGGTAGCACAGAAAACTATTGGAAGTAGACCTAGTGCAGGACAATCTAAGGGGGCATCCCAGGATGATCAAAACCAACTTGATAGTTTGGGTTATAATGTTGAATCCGTAATTAGAGCTTGGAAACTTTCTAATTTTGCAACAATAAAAAAATCAATTGAGCTTGATACCATTCTAGGTGAAATTCAAAATTACAATCCGATTTATCAAAAAAGTATATCTAATTCTTATCTTGGAAACCTTGGTTCTGCCTATCAGAGTAATGTTTTTATTGATAGAGTTACGGATGACTCATTTTTGTTTTTTAAGCCGTACAGAGCTTATATTATGAAACCGGAAGATGTTATATTTTTTAATACAACCACTCCATATACAAAACTATCTTACGAAACTGGTGGTCCAAAAGGACAGTCGGAGAATTTACTGAGAGCGATGCAGACTCAGAATATAAATCCATATTGGAATTTTGGTATAAATTATGACTTGATTTCTAGTGACGGTCAATATCAGAATCAGAAAACCAAACTTTATGATTTTACTTTATTCTCATCATACAAAAAACGTGAGTACGGATTTGATATTGTTCTTAATACAAATCGAATGAGTATTGAGGAGAATGGTGGGGTTTTTAGAGATTCGTTAATTACAGATACGAATGAGGATGCAGAAAATATTCAGGTTAATCTTGACCAGGCAAGTAGTAGATTGACTAATTTTAATTTTTTCATGAATCACTCCTATGGTATCGGTAAGGAAACTGAGCTTGTTCATGAAGAGGATACTACTTATTCTTATGCCATAGATTTATTTTATTCTTTGGATTACGAAAGTAATAGCTGGAGATATAAAGATGATAATTTGACAACTGATTTTTACGATCAAAAACTTTTAGATCAATCAGCTACTTTCGATAAGGTTGAACAAACTACGTTAAGAAATACTTTTCAAATCGTATTTAATGAAAATGAGAATAAATGGATTCGTTTAGGTGCCAGATTTGGTATTATCAATGAATTCACCAATTACAATTTAAGAAGAAATGTGAGTCAATACTCTTGGCAGCAGCAGGATGAAAAAATTCACAACAATCAATTGCTTGTTAATTTTTTCAGTAAATCTGGTAAATCAATTAACTGGAATGCTATGGGGACTTATTATTTTGAAGGATATAAGCAAAATGATTTTAAATTGAACTATGAACTAACGAAGTGGATTGGTGATAAAATTGAAAAACATGGATTCTTAGTAAATGGTAAATTAGAGTCAAAAACTTCTGATTTTATTTTGGAAGAATACTATGGAAATCATCAAAGTTGGAAAACTGACTTCGATAAAACTACCAGTTTGCAAGTGGGTTTGGAATATTTTAATAAGAAATACAATTTTAAAATTGGTGCGAATTTTACTCAGTTAGATAACTATACTTATTTCAATTTAAATGCTCTTCCGGAACAAACGAATAGTGGAATATCCGTTTTCACAGGATATCTTGAGAAAAAATTTAAACTCGGTAACTTTCATCTAAACCAAAAGTTGGTTGGTCAAAATAGTACTAATGAAAATATTTTACCGCTACCAAGTTTATCTATTTACAGTAATAACTATTATAAAAATGAATTTTTCAATGGCGCATTAGGCTTTCAAGCAGGTATAGCCGTTCGATATAATACAGCCTTTTATGCTCCTGATTACATGCCCTCAACAGGACAGTTTTATTTACAGAACGAGAAAGAGTTAGGCGATTATCCGAAGATTGACTTGTATGTTAATTTTAGGATTAAAAGAACGCGAATCTTTGTTATGTACGAGCACGCCAATTCTTCTATTGGTAGCAAAAATTATTTTACTACTAATCATTACCCAATAAATCCAGCTATGCTAAAGTATGGCTTGGTTTGGACATTTTACAATTAAGAATTCTTAAAAATAACCAAGAATTTATATCAAATAATCTTGGTTTGAGACCTGATAATTTCTAATTTAATATTAGAAAGGGAGAATTATATGCCACAATTAAAATATATAAAACTTGTTATACCTTTGATTTTCATGGTATTTCTTCAGACTTGCAATCAGCATAGGAAAATGGCTGAAATGCAAATGCAAGAGAAACCAATCGTGGAATTAAAGCATGTAAAGTTACGTGGAAAACTGCGGGTTATAACCGATTACAATTCCACAAACTACTTTATATATAAAGGTAGAACCATGGGATTTCAGTACGAGATGTTGCAGGCTTTAGCCAAACATCTTGGGGTGAAATTAGAATTGACTGTTAATAATGATCTGCTTTCTTCTTTTAAATCATTAGAAAATGGAGAAGTTGATGTGTTGGGTATGAATTTGGCAGTTACCAAAGATAGAATGGATAGGTTCAATTTTACAGTACCTCACAGCCAGTCCAGACAAGTATTGATTCAATTAAAAGATTCAATACAGTCTAGCTCTTATATTTCAAGCCAGAATCAATTGGTGGGTAAGCACATTCATGTATCAGAGGCTTCTTCTTTCGAAGAACGACTTGAAAGTCTATCACAAGAACTTGGTAAAGAGATTCTAGTTGAAACGGAAAAATTAGAAGTTGAACAGTTAATATCTAAAGTAGCTAAAGGTGAAATTAAATTTACTATTGCCGATGAAAATGTAGCAATGGTAAATCAAGCATATTATCCTGAAATAGACATTAAGACACCTGTTAGTTTCCCACAAAATTTGGCTTGGGCTCTGCGTAAAGGAACAAATCACTTAACCCAGGATATAAACATGTGGTTAATTGATTTTCAAAAATCCAGAGAATACAAGCGTATTTATAGAAAGTATTTCAGAAGCTCAAGGATTGAGGAAATGTTATTAAGTGAATATTTTACTTTAAAGAGTGGGAAAATATCTGAGTATGATGAATTGTTGAAAGAAAAATCTAAAATTGTTGGTTGGGACTGGAGATTGTTGTCTGCTTTGGTTTATCAAGAATCTAATTTCAATCCTAAGGCTAGATCATGGGTTGGCGCTTTTGGTTTGATGCAATTGATGCCAGAAACAGCTTATAGATACGATGTAGACTCTTTATCATCAGCTAGAGATAATGTGGATGCTGGAGTTAAATATCTAAAATATTTGGAAGGAAAATTAGATAAAACACTTGATGATAAAACAGATCGTCTACAATTCTTATTAGCCTCTTATAATGTTGGATTAGGTCATATTTTAGATGCCCGACGTTTGGCAGTAAAGAATGGTAAAAATCCTGATCAGTGGAAAGGTAGTGTAGATTATTACTTATTGAATAAAGCCAAACCTGAATTTTATAATGATCCGGTTGTAAAATATGGATATTGTAGGGGAGAAGAACCATATCTGTACGTCACAAAAATTTTAGATCGTTACGCTCATTATAAAAATATGGCATTAATTGATCAGACCGGCTCTTAAAAATATTTCTCGAAGTTCTGATAGAATCATTGCTGTTGCACCCCAAACTTTATGACCTTTTGCATTGAAGTAAGCTGCATGTATGGTCATTCCATTTTTATCGAAATTAAATTCATTAATATTATCAATTGATAATAGTTTTTGAATAGGCATTTCAATAATTTCTTCCACTTCAAATTGATTTAATTTGAAATCGGGTTTCTCTTCACAATAGCCTATTACAGGAAGAACCATGAAGTTACTTACAGGAATGTAAAGCTCGGTTAAGGAGCCTAGAATTTTTATTTTTTTACTATCAACACCAAGTTCTTCATTTGTTTCACGAATTGCAGTTGCAGTTCTGTTTGTATCACTTTTTTCGGTTTTACCTCCTGGAAGACTAATTTGCCCACTATGACTTGTATTTCCTGTCGTTCTTTTTATAAATGGAAGATATATTTGCCCATCTTTAGGGTAGAAAAGTAGCAAAACACTACTGTCTCTTGCAATATTTGGGTCGCTTTTTTTTAAAGCATGCTCACGAATAGATGGTGACATTTTTTTTTGAGCATCGAAGCCAGGAAGACCATTTTTAAGCTCAGTATTAATTGCTTCAGTGAATTTTTGTAAATCAATTTTTGTGTCCAATATATTCATAAATTTCATTTTCTAATCTTACTTAAAGATAGGTATAAAGTTACCCCAAATGTCAACATATCATTAATCTTTATATTAAAAAAAACCGGCTGTTAAACCGGGTTGAGAATTATTTTCTAAAATTTTTGACGAATTGTTCAACCTCCGGAACACCTCCCTGGTACAACAAATATCCATTATATGGTTCTCGTTTTGTGATTTCATCATTAATAGGTGTTTCCATAATTTTAATTACCTCTTCACGATCGTTGGTTTGTCCCAATGCCCAACCAAGTTTAATGTAAGCTGCTTCAGGTAACATATTGTCCAAAGGAATTACACCCATTGCCATTAAATCACGACCAGTATCGTAAACAAACATGTGTGTGTATCCCCAAAGAGTTTGTACAGTCATAAAAATATTAACACCTTTTTCTACAGCTCGTTTTATTGCTGGATAAACTGGTTTATTCACATGTCCCAACCCGGTTCCTGCTATTATTATCCCTTTGTATCCGCAATCAACTAAAGCGTCAATAACATCTGGTTGCATGTTAGGATAATAATACAGAATGGTAACCTTTTCTTCGAAAAATGGCAAAATTGTTACATTCTTATCTTTTCTTCTATGATTGTATTTTTTCTTGATAGGTTTTACTCCTTTTCTGGTTACAGTTGCTAGAGGTGTATCTCCTAGTGTTCGAAAAGTTGAACGATAACTGGAGTGCATTTTTCTTACTCTGGTGCCTCGATGAAGGAAACCATATTCGTCTGAAGTAGGTCCAAACATACAAACCATTACTTCCGCAATATCACCATGCCCAGCAGCCACTGCTGAATGCATAAGATTAAGTGCAGCATCGGAAGAAGGACGATCTGATGATCGTTGAGAACCAACTAATACAATTGGAACAGGTGAGTTTTGAACCATGTAAGTTAAAGCCGCTGCTGTATGATGTAATGTATCGGTACCGTGTGCAATGATAATTCCATCAATGCCATTTTCAATTTCTTTGCCAATAGCAATTGCTAGAGCAATATATTGCTTTGGTCCCATATTTTCACTGAAAACAGCAAAAACCTTTTCTGTTGTTAGGTTGCAGATATCGGCTAATTCAGGTACCGAACCGTATAATTCCCCTGGAGAAAATGCTGGAATTACAGCTCCTGTCCTATAATCTAAACGTGAAGCTATTGTTCCTCCGGTACCAAATAATTTTACAGCTGGTTGACCTTCAGTGTAAGGAAACTCTTTTTCGGGTACTTTATAATTGGCTTTTTTATAGCCAGTTTCTTTCATTTCCTGAATGGTATTCACATTTATTCCAATATTATATCCTGTAGATATTTTAAGAACAATGTGTTGATCATCATCATTTTCAGCACGAGGTAATATGGTACCGTCAAATTCTCCTCTAGTTGTTAATATGTGTGTTTTACCCCACACTCTTACATTGTATTTTTTTAGGGTTGCTAGTGCTTTTCCCTTATATCCTTGAAACAAATCTTCCATTATTGCAGACGTTTATCAATGATTTGACGTAATTCTCTTAATTCAATATTCCCAATAGCTTGTTTGTGCAATTGGCCCATAATCCAGTTGGCAGCATCTTTTTTCTCTTCAGATTTTCGAATGTCTTTGTATTTTTCAGCTAAGAAATCGATAGGCGCTGCTAATTCTTCCATGCTTCGCTTTTTAAATTTTAAGGCTGTAAGCATTGAATTGAATTCCATTTTTGGGTGATCATACAAAATTGGAAGTAAATATCTTGCAATATTCGGATGTAATTTTTGTTCATGAATAAACTTAAAAAGACCAATTAACTTTCGATTATTGAGTTCGGCATTTGTTCTTTTCTTGCCAACAATATTTTTAAATGTGTGACCGAAAAAGATGGAAATTCTTTTTGGATCAAATTTAAAGCGAGTATAAATTTCTTCAATTACTGGATATAAATTCTTACTCAAAATAAAATGATAAGCATCTACAGGAACTCCCCATTTTACTAATAAATCGATTCTATCTGATGTGTCTTGAGGCAGATCTTTTCGTAATTCGTCAATATATGTGTCTGATAATGATATTGGTGCAGAATCGGTGTCAGGATACATTCTATCAGCACCAGGTAATACTCTTTCAAAGATAGTTGTACCATCAATTAGAGATTTTCTTGTTTCATTTGGTACACCATCGAACACCATCAGGCAACGTTCTTCAATAGTTTCTATTGCAGTTTTAACATCTGCTTCGTCACCCCAAATAATTAATTGAGCATCTTCATCAGTTGCCTGTAATTCACTTTTTATTTTATTGAAATCATCTTTGGATAATGGAAAATCATCTTGTTCGTTGTGAATCATATTTGGCAATTCCAAACAAGCTATAACCTTTAATCTTTGAGATATTTCATTTGCAAATACTTGTCCTGGTTGAGTAAAGTGAGATAATAATCCTTTAAACTTAGCTAAGTTTATGGCAACAATTTTATGCTTTTTATCTTTACAATCTACCAGTGGCTGATAAGAGAAATTGAAATCATGAATATCCAGTTCAGTGTATTTTATTTTCCAATCTTCTTTTGTTATTCTTTCTAATAATAGTTTTCGGATATGCAATAAAGCCCATTGACGAAAAGCTTCGTTGTGTGATAATTCAGGAATCCATTTGTTGTGAGCAACGCCTTTAATTTCAACTCTGGATCCTCCTCTGCAGCTCACATTAACATCTTCACGTCCAGCTCCCATTCCTGTTCGAACCAATCCCGTACTTCTGTTTAAAAATCTAATGTACTCAGCAGCTTCACGAAGTTCGTCCGGAGTATTTAATTCAGGAGCGGTTACCGTTTCAATTAAAGGAGTGCCTAATCTATCGGTTTTGTACCATCTTTCATGAGCAATATCTGCTATTTCACGACAAGAATCTTCTTCGATACTAAGCTGAATGATATTTACCTTTTTATTACTAAGTTGTATGTGTCCATTAACACCTAGAATCGCTGTTCTTTGAAAGCCAGTAGGAATACTGCCATCAAGATATTGCTTTCTAGTGATGTGCACTTCACCAACTATATTCAATTTGCACATAAGAGATATTTTTAGAGCAATCCCCAATGCTTCATGATTGATTTTAAAAGGTGGTGTGTCATCTACTTCGTAGGTACAAGCAGTCTCGTTGTTGATTCGGTATATAATGTTCTTACGGGTTTTAAATTCCATAAGAGCAGTACCATCGTATCCGCCTAGTTCGCTCATTGCAGGTCGCATGTGGCGAATTACTTCAGCATCGTAATCTTCATTTGTTTGGAAAACTCCGCAAGGACAATGGCAAAACAACTTTTCTTTGGTTGCAAGTTGTTGGTGAACTTCTAAACCCGACATAAAGCCAATTCGGCGGTAATCTTCAGGTTTTGCATACCTGCGATCTACATAACCAATTTGTTGTCGGGAGAGTTCGTAATTTGAGTTGGGTTTAATCTTTGTACTCATTTTGGGCTTAGGTTATTTTTAACCGTAAAAAGTACAAATTTTAAAAAGTTTAAGAAATGATTTAATTCAGGTTTAATATTTTATAATAAAACTACTGCATGAATGGTAGTCTTATTTTATAGCCTTTATTCTCGATATCATCGTGGATTTTTTTACCTATAGTCTGTCCCCAAATCATACCTGCCTGCATGCTTTCATTGGTAATTTCGGGTATTTTTTCAGCAATTCTTTTGCCAGCTTCAGATTCAAAAAAAGCTATCATTGCTCGAACATCTTCATGCGAAAGATTTTTTTTATATACTGGAACAATCATTTCCATTAAATCATCAATTGATGTATTTAAAAACTCTTTTTCAGCTTTTTGCCAATATTCAGAAGGAATATTAGATTCCTGCGATTTAAAATGAATAATCATTGTTTTTACAGATTGTTCGAAACTAGCAGAGGATCCGTTAATTTGAAAAAGATGCTTAATATCTTTTGTAAAAGCATCATCACCATTTTTATTATTGGCATGAGTAACTCCAGAAAAAAATAGTAGAACTAAGGAGATTATGAGAATTGGTTTTAGATTTTTCATCATTTTGTGATTTGATTGATTACAAAAATCAAAAATTATTTCGTTAAATACAATAAATCAGTTATTTGTTTAGTAATTAACTTTCGCTTAGCTGCATCCTGTTTAGATTTAATATCCATATTTAGTGCGAAAAAATAAACATTATCATTTTTTTCGATGTAACCTACATACCAACCAATTTGACGTTCTACTCTTACTGCCCAACCAGTTTTTGCTCGAATCGTGTAGTTGGGTTTTTTCTCAACAATCATGATATCTTTTACTATTTCCTGATTTTGTTTTGAAAAAGGCAGTTCTTTCAAATAAAGACGTTTTAAAAAATCAATTTGTTGATTTGCACTTATTCGAATTTCACCATTCAACCAAAAAGTATCAATATTACCTCCTATATTTTTATTTCCATAGTTGGCAGTTTTCACCCAATGTAACATCCTATCCTCACCAATACGTCTTGCTAATTCCTGATATAACCAAACCACCGAATATTTTATGCCTGATTTTAAATTGTGATCTCTATTCCATTCATTTATGAAGCGTTTTTTACCATCCCATTTAATGATTTCATTTTCATCTTTAATAACTTCAGTTTCCAATGCAATCATCGAATTAATGATTTTAAATGTCGAAGCTGGCAAAAAAACTGAATCTAATCGTACAGAATTATAACTCAATGATTTGTTGTTTTTAAAATCTTGAATGATAAAACATCCTTTAGTATTTTCTTTCTCAAAAATCTTTAGAATATCATTTGTCGTGAATTGTTCCAGAACTGATTTTTTCTGAACATCACAACCGATAAATGTTAATAATACGGATAGAAGGATAATATTTCTCATGAATTTAAGCTCTTAACAATTGATAATCTTGTTTTTTGTAGATAAACCAAAATAGGATAATACATGCTGAACAAAGCAAGCTGGCAAGTAAAGATCCTTCGAAACCAAATTTACCACCTGTAAGTAATTCGCTTCCAGTTATGGTTTGAGAAATTAAAGTGTCTGTATTTGTTCCGCTAACTTCGAAACCAAAAATCGGTCCTTGAAAAAAGTTCCAGCTAAAATGTAGAGCTATGGGAAACCAAAGATTCTTTGTGAAAATATAGCTGATTCCTAAAAGCAATCCAGCTAACAAGATATTTGTAATTCCTAGAAATGAAACATTAGGGTTAAATAGATGCATTACTGTGAATAAGAGTGCTGATAAAAGTAGTGCTAAGTAACGATTCATAGAATCCATAAAATTGGGAAGAATATATCCGCGAACAAATACCTCTTCATTAATAGAAACCAAGATAAAAATTAGAATACTTTGAAATAAACTAATGAAATTAAAATTTATTGCAGTAATACTTAGGTTTCCATTTATCCATAATATTAAGGTTCCTATTCCCATTAGTAATAAACCTGTGAGTAGACCGTACAAGATATCCTTACTTCTGTTTTTAAGCGAGAAACCTATATCATTTAGTTCTCTTCTATCTATAAATCGAGTGAAAATCCAAACTATAGTCAAAGTACCTATAGTACCAAAAAACTGAACAATCAACATTTTACTTTGTTCTAGTATTGTTTGACTTATCGAAGATTCATTTATTAATGAATCGATAATTAGTTTGCTTATTACTTTTCCTACTAGCAAGAATATAATTGTAACAATTAGGAAGGGTATAATAATAAGTAAGGCACGTAACCAGCCTTTTTTAATTGCTGGGTTTTGGATTGATTCATTCATGATTTAGTAAATTGATTAGTTGTTTGTAAAGTTAACAAAACAGATATATCATTTAATAAAAAAAAGCTTGCTTCTTTTGAAGCAAGCTTAAATTATATTCAAGAACTATTTATACAATTCCTTGAGACATCATTGCATTGGCAACTTTAACAAAGCCTCCAATGTTGGCTCCATTAACGTAATTCACAAAACCATTAGATGATTTTCCAAATTTTACGCAAGTGGTATGAATATCTTTCATGATGCGTTTTAAATGGTTATCAACTTCATCACGAGTCCAACTAATGCGCATTGCATTTTGCGACATTTCAAGACCAGAAACAGCAACTCCACCGGCATTAGCCGCTTTACCTGGTCCATAAAGAATTTCATTTTCCAAATAAACTTCAACAGCCTCAGGTGTTGAAGGCATATTTGCACCTTCCGAAACACAAATACATCCATTTTCAATTAATGTTTTTGCTTCTTCTTCATTAATTTCATTTTGAGTTGCACTAGGTAAAGCAACATCACATTTAACTCCCCAAGGTCTCTCTCCAGGGAAATATCCAACTTTGTATTTGTTGGCATACTCTTCAATACGACCTCGTTTTACATTTTTAAGACGCATTACAAAAGCTAGTTTTTCACCATCAATTCCATCAGGATCGTAAATAAAACCAGATGAATCTGATAATGTAACCACCTTTCCTCCAAGTTCATTTACTTTTTCGACAGTAAACTGAGCTACATTTCCAGAACCTGAAACAGTAACAATTTTATCTTTAAGGCTATCACCTTTAGCCATTAACATTTCCTGTGCAAAATAGACATTACCATATCCAGTTGCTTCAGGACGTATTAAACTTCCACCCCATTCAGCACCTTTACCAGTTAAAACACCAGTAAATTCATTGCGAAGACGCTTGTACTGTCCAAACATAAAACCAATTTCGCGACCGCCAACACCAATATCGCCGGCAGGAACATCGGTATTCGGACCAATGTGTTTGCAAAGTTCTGTCATAAAACTCTGGCAAAAACGCATTACTTCGCCGTCTGATTTTTGTTTCGGATCAAAGTCAGATCCACCTTTACCACCTCCCATTGGAAGCGTTGTTAAACTATTTTTAAAAACTTGTTCGAAGGCAAGGAATTTAAGAATTCCCAAATTTACAGTTGGGTGAAAGCGGAGACCACCTTTATAAGGTCCAATAGCACTATTCATCTCAACTCTGTAGCCTCGGTTTACTTGAACTTCTCCTCTGTCGTCAACCCATGGAACTCTAAAAATTAACACTCTTTCTGGCTCGGAGATGCGCTCCAGAATTTTGGCAGTTTTGTACTTTGGATTTTCTTCAAGAAAAGGAAGTAAGGATTCAACTACTTCGTGAACAGCCTGATGGAATTCAATTTCTCCTGGAGTTCTGTTGATCAGATTGTCCATAAATTCCTTGCTGGAAGGGGCTTTTAACATGGTTGTCATGGTAAAAAATGTTTAAGTTAGACATGATTCATTTTGGGTGTAATTAGAAAGTAGCCTTTTGGATAACTACTTACTCTATTAAAGGTATGAAAGAAATCATTTAAGGTCAAGCTGTTAGATCTCGTTTAATTTTTTTAAATTTAGAAGAGCCCACAAATAGTACACGAGTCAGGAAAATTGAGCTTTAATTTTTATTGTATCTACGTAAGAAACCCAAAACTATGAGTTCAGAAGTTGATAAAACACCAGGAATCAATAAAATACTAGCCGAGAATATTGAGCGTTTGAAAGAATTGGCTGCAATTAATCAAACTACCGGCATTATTAAAGAAGGAAAATCAATTGAAGACACCCTACAGCAAATCTGTTTTATCTTACCACGTGCCTGGCAATATCCAGAGTTTACAGTTGCCAGAATTATTTTTGATGGACAGGAATATTTGAGTTCAGGTTTTCGTTTGTCGCAGTGGACAATGACTCAGGAATTTATGAGTATTGATAATAGAAGCGGTAGAATTGAAATTTGCTATGTAAAGAAGTTTCCAACTATCGATGAAGGTCCATTCTTGAAAGAAGAGAGGCATTTGGTAGAAAATTTAGCCCATATTATTGTAGGTTATATTAATAGTGAAACAGGAAAACAACTATTGTCGAGAGTTAAGGAAGATATTGACGATACTAAAAAAGAAATAGTTGGTCCGTATGTTCCCGTAACCAATAGAAAATTACTCCAGAACTTTCTGAATAAAAATAATGCAGATAGGGATATTTATCATGATTTGATGCCTTTTAAGGTGAAAGAAATTTTATTGGTAGCAAACCTGTACGATGCATACTGTATTGAAAGGGAGGGTAAATTTTCGGAGCAAATTTTAGGTGAATACCATCAGTTAAATTTGACATCAATGCCTAGGGTGACAGGAGTTTCCACTCTTGAAGAAACTATGGAGCAACTGCATACTAAGCATTTTGATATGATTATTTTAATGGTTGGTGTGGATAAGAATACTCCTATTGAATATAGCGAAAGAATTAAAAAAGAGTTCCCTTACATCTCAATTTTCCTTCTTCTTAACAATGATGCAGATATTGCTCTTTTTGAAGAACAAAGAACAGAATTAACAGGTGTGGATAAAATATTCGTGTGGAATGGAGAGTCTCAGGTGTTTTTTGCCATGATTAAATCTCTTGAAGATAAGGTTAATGTAGATAATGACACTAAAATTGGTCTCTCGAGAGTTATTTTGTTGGTTGAAGATTCTGCGAAATATTATTCAAGATATATGCCAATGTTGTATCAAAGTGTATTGGCACAAACACAACGAATAATTGATGATGTAAGCACTGATGCACAATACAAGATTCTTAGATTAAGGGCACGACCAAAAATACTTTTAGCTTCGAATTACGAGGAAGCCATGAATATCTATCATAAGTTTCGAGAGTTTTTACTGTGTTTAATATCTGATGTGAAATTTAAAAAGGAAGGAGTATTCGAAGAAGATGCAGGTATTCAGTTGGTTAAGGAAATAAAAGGGGTTTATCCAAATTTACCTGTAATACTGCAATCATCAGATGTAACAAATGCAGCTTTTGCCTTTAAATTGAAATGTAGTTTTATCAATAAGAATTCTGAAACATTACGTCATGATATTCGATTATTTATTCGTCAGTTTTTAGGCTTTGGCGATTTTGTTTACAAAGATGCCGATGGAAATGAAATAGCTACCGCTAAATCATTAAAAGAGTTTGAAGAATATTTGTATCATATTCCAGCAGAATCATTGGTTTATCATGCCAATAAAAATCATTTTTCGCTTTGGTTAATGGCTCGTGGAGAGATTCGCATTGCTAAAATGATTGCGCCCTATAACATCAGCGATTTTAAATCGGCTGAAGATGTAAGGGATTACCTGATTAATGTGATTCAGAATTATCGTAACGAAAAAAATAAAGGTAAGGTTGTTGAGTTTAATACAGATCATATTTTAAATGCACATAATATTGTTACTCTATCGACAGGATCATTAGGAGGTAAAGGTAGAGGATTAGCCTTTATTAATTCTATGCTTTTCAATTTAGATTTAAGCAGGTATGTAAAAGATATCAATATAAAAGCTCCGATGACGGCTGTGATTGGTGTGGATGAATATGAATCATTTTTGGATCGAAATAACCTGTTGGATAAGACGAAAGAAATATATGATTTCAAGGAAGTTCAACAACTATTTTTAGTTTCGGATCTCACCATTCGTTTGGTTCAAAAAATTAGAATCTTGCTCATGAATTTTGATCAGCCTTTGGCAATTCGATCTTCTGGCTTGTTTGAGGATTCATTATTACAACCTGTTGCGGGAGTTTTTCAAACCTATTTGGTACCAAATAATCATCCTGATTTAAACCAACGAGTAAAGCAGGTTACTGATGCCATAAAGCTAGTTTATGCGTCAATTTTCTCCGAAGAATCTCGAGCAAATGTAAATGCTTTAAATTATAAGATTGAAGAGGAAAAAATGGCGGTAGTCATTCAGGAAGTGGTGGGAAACAGATATAAAGATGCCTTCTATCCGCACATTTCAGGAGTAGCACAGTCTTACAATTATTATCCTTTTGGGCATATGAAACCTGAGGAAGGATATGCTGTTATAGCTGTCGGTTTGGGTAAATATGTGGTTGATGGAGAAAAAGCTTTCCGTTTTTCACCAGTTTTTCCTACTATAGAGAACAATTCTCCTAAGGATCAGTTTAAGAATTCTCAGGTTGAGTTTTATGCTGTGGATTTAAAGAAACAGGATATTGATTTAATGGAAGGAGAAACGGCAGGTTTAATTCGTTTGGATATAGACGATGCAGAAGAACATGGAAACCTGATGCACTGTGCGTCGGTCTACAATTCAGTAAATGATACGATAAGTCCGGGATTGGATGCTTATGGTCCAAGAATTATCAATTTTGCAAATATTCTAAAGTACGATTATATTCCTTTGGCAAAAACCATCGAAATGGTTCTGGATATTGTAAAAGAAGCTATGGGGTCGCCGATAGAGATTGAATTTGCTGTTGATTTAAGTAAGGATAAAGATGGTAAGGCTTCTTTTTACTTGTTGCAGATAAAACCTTTAATAGGGAATGTTGACGATTACAATGTGAAATTAGAAGAGGTGGATAGAAATAAGCTTCTTCTTCTATCTGAAATGAGTATGGGAAATGGTTTGGTTGATGATGTAGTGGATGTAATTTACATTTCTCCAGATCAATTTCATAAGGATATGACACTGGATATTGCATCGGTTATTTCATCGGTGAATGAGAAAATGAGGTATCAGAACAAGAATTATATTCTTATTGGACCAGGACGATGGGGAACCCGTGACAGATGGATTGGTATCCCGGTAAAATGGAATGATATTTCCAGTGCCAAACTAATTGTAGAAACCAGCTTTGAGGATTATCCTTTGGAAGCATCGTCGGGCTCGCATTTTTTCCACAATGTAACTTCGATGAATATTGGCTATTGTTCCATTCATCATCACTCTGAGACTTCTTTTGTTGATTACGATTTACTAAGAAAACAAGATTTAGTAGCCGAGTATGGCGCTGTAAAACATATACGATTCAAAAAGCCTTTAACTATTAAAATGGATGGCAAAAAACGATTGGCAATTGCCAATTGGAACTCTTAATCGAATTGTATTGCTTTTGAAGGACTGATTTTTGTAATCAGATATGATGGAATTAAAAGCATAGATACAGTTGCAATTAAACTGCCAATATTTAAGAGTATAAGATGACTTAATTTGAGATTTATTGGAACTGTTTCAACGTAATAACTAGTAGGATCAAGAGGAATGATTTTAAAATAGTGTTGTATCAAGCAAATTGAAATGCCAATTACATTGCCCCAAATCATTCCTTTTCCAATAATCATTGAAGCTTGGTAAAGAAAAACTTTTCGGATAGACCAATTTGCTGTTCCCAGAGCTTTTAAGACGCCAATCATACTGGTTTTTTCAAGAATAATAATTAGTAATCCCGATATCATGTTAAACCCGGCAACTAAAATCATTAAACCTAATATTACCCAAACATTAATATTCAGCATTTCGAGCCAACTAAAAATTTGAGGATATTTCCTATCAATACTCCTTACTTTTAAACTTGCGCCATCATCGGTGAACGAGCTGGCAGTAAATCCTTTTACTAAATGGGTAAGTTCCGACAGTTCATTAAAATCATCAATGAAAATCTCATATCCACTAACTTCATGATCTTCCCAATCATTCAATTTTTGGATATGACGCATATCACAAATCAGAAAAAGTTTATCTAATTCTTCTATTCCTGTATTGTAAATACCGGTAACGGTAAATCTTCTTTGTCGAGGTGGTTGCTGAATAAAATACACCGACAATTTATCGCCAATATTTAAATTTAATAGAGAAGATAATTTTTCTGAAATTAAGATGTCATTGCTTTTTGTGCTATCAGACAGTTGAATTGTATTTCCAGCAACTAGATGCTTTTTAAAAAAATCCCAATCGTAATCTTTGGCAACTCCATTTAAAACAATTCCTTGAATTTCTGTTTTTGTTTTTAAAATTCCAGGTTTTGTGGCAAAGGTTTGAATGTGACGAATTCCTTCTACATTTTCAATTGATTTGGTATCTATTAGTTTCTTGTCAATTGGTTGAGTTTCGAAGGAAGAATTGTTATCGTAATTGGTAACCTGTATGTGAGAGCCAAAACCAATCACTTTATTCTTAATTTCCGATTTAAAACCAGTAACAATAGCAACTGCTAAAATCATTACACAGATCCCAAGAGAAATACTAACTTTAGCAATACTTATAATAGGATGAGAAATGTTTTTTTCTCCCTTTTCAGCAGATGTAATCTTTTTGGCTATAAACAGTTCTAGGTTCAAATTGAAATTATTTTTGTTGAGAATAACACAAAAGTAGTAATTTCATGTTAACCTAATGGAAAATTAATAAAATGAAGACTTTTTTAAGATATAATTTGATTGCCTTATTATTGTTAGTGAATTCTTTTGCTTACTCCTGCACTACGGAATTAGAGAAAAAAATTGATTGTGGAGCCGATAATACTGTCGAATATTTGCCTTTATTAAAAGATAAAAAAATTGCAATTGTAGCCAATCCATCATCTTTAATTAAGAATGAACACTTGGTGGATTATTTAATTGCCAAGAATGTTAAAATCAAAAAAATATTTAGTCCGGAACATGGTTTTAGAGGGAAAGCTGATGCTGGAGAGAAAATTAAAAATGCAAAAGATAAATTAACAGGAATTCAAATTGTATCGCTTTATGGTAAGCATTTTAAACCATCAATTTCAGATGTTAGAGGTATTGATATGATGCTTTTCGATCTGCAGGATGTTGGCGTGCGTTTTTATACCTACATATCTACTTTACATTACGTGATGGAGATTTGTGCCGAGCAAAATATTCCTTTAATTGTACTGGATAGACCTAATCCTAATGCACATTATATCGATGGACCAGTTTTAGACATGCAATATTCTTCCTTTGTAGGAATGCACCCTGTACCTATTGTATATGGTATGACTATTGGCGAATATGCCAAAATGATTAATGGAGAAAAATGGTTGAAAAATGGTGTTCAGTGCGATTTAAAGGTTATTGCTTGTAAAAATTGGAATCGAGGTCAGAAATACCATTTGCCAGTTAAACCTTCTCCTAATTTGCCAAATTCGTTGTCAATAACACTATATCCATCTTTGTGTTTTTTCGAGGGAACATCTGTTAGTGCAGGTCGTGGAACCGATCATCCATTTCAATGTTATGGTCATCCATTTATGAATGAATCTTATTTTACTTTTACACCTAGAAGTATACCTGGAGCAAGCAAATACCCAAAATTTAAAGGTGAAAAATGCAATGGATTTGATTTACGATTGATGAATGAAGATTCTTTTAGAAATAGGAAGAAATTGGATTTGTCTTTTTTAATGACTGCCTATTCGCAATTAAAAGAAAAAGAGAAGTTTTTCAATGCTTTTTTTAGGAATTTAGCAGGAACAAATCAGTTAAAACAACAGCTTGAAAAAGGAATTTCAGAAGAGGAAATAAGAGAAAGTTGGAGTGAAGGTTTGAATAATTTCAAAATTATTAGAAGCAAGTATCTTATTTATCCTGAGGTGAAAAATTAATATAGAATTCAATTCATGCATAGAGTTTTAAACAATTAATGTAGTTGTAAGATTCGTAAAATTCAGATCTAATAATTTAGAACTTATCAAAATAATCGGTAAATTTAAGGGAGTAACAACCGAAAAATGAAAGAATATGGCATTTACCTTACAGATTGGCGATATCGCTCCGGAATTTAATTTGATAGCAACAGATGGGATTAAATACAAATTATCTGATTTTAAATCTTCGAAACTTTTGGTTGTATTTTTTACCTGCAATCATTGTCCGTATGTTATAGGTTCGGATGAAGACACCAGGGCAATTGCTGAAAAATATATGCCTCACGGTGTTGAATTTATTGGAATCAATTCGAATTCACCTAACACTTACGAAGAAGATGATTACGATCATATGGTAACCCGAATGGAGGAAAATGAATTTCCATGGGTTTATTTATACGACGAATCACAGGAGGTTGCCGTTAATTATGGTGCATTAAGGACGCCTCATTATTACCTTTTCGATAGTGATAGGAAATTGATATATACAGGAAGAGCTGTTGATAATCCAAAGGATACATCTAAAGTTCAAGTTCGGGATTTGGAAAGAGCTATTGATGAATATTTAGCCGGGGAAAAAGTTTCGAAACCTGTTACTAATCCTATTGGCTGTAATGTGAAATGGGATGGAAAAGACAAACACTGGATGCCAGCAGACGCTTGCGATTTATTGTAGAAAATTTTGATGAAAAATTGAAGCAGTACTTTTAGTACTGCTTTTTTTGTGAGCAAGCGCAACCAAATCAATTGTTTAGCATCTAATAAATAATTTAACCAACCAAATTGATAATCATGAAAATCAAACTTCTATTGATTTACCTGTTGATCCTTCCTGTTATTATTATTTCATGCGATAATGAAGATGATAGTAAGATCGTTGTGTTTAATGAAGGGGAATTTTTAAGCAATAGAGAGAAGTGGAACAATTTAAAACTTCAGAATTATTCTTATGAGTATTCTAATTCAGGCTATTCTTATACCGGGATATCATCACATGTAAAAGTGATTGTTTCAAATGGAAATGAAATTAGTGTGAGTGAATTAAAAGAGAATGGAATTCAAGATCCAGATAAATATATAATTAATGATTTATTTGAAGAAATAGAAGCTAAATATCAAACTGATGGTATGCTTGATGAATCCAATGAGGTATATCTTGAAAAAATTGAAATACAGTATGATGGACAATTTTATTATCCTATTGAAATACATTACATATATCATATTCCCGATGGAATGGTTGGAGTTTGGAATATGCACCAATACATTAGCAATTTTGCCATTGAAGATTAAAAAGAAAATTTAAGTAGCTCATGTTTAAATGGAATTCAATTATTCTGCATATAAGTAATTTAACCAACTAAATTGATAATCATGAAAACCAAACTTCTATTATTTTGTCTGTTATTTCTTCCTGTTCTGATCATGTCTTGCGATGATAATGATGATGAAAAATTCGAAGCGCTTTTAGAAGATGGAATCCCAGAAAAGGTTGTATTTGATGAAAAGACACATCTAGAAAATTTAGAAAAGTGGAACGATCTAAACCTGCAGAATTATTCTTATGAATTTGGATATTCTCCAGAAATGGATTTTAAAATTGAAGTAAGAAGTGGTGAGGTAGATGATGTAGAAATATTAGGCTCATCTACTCCAAATTATCTAACAATTATTCAAATTTTTCAGGAGATTAAAGATGCTTATCCTGAAAATGGAGAGATTAAATTGGATGAAGGAGACATTTCCTATCTTAAGGAGATCAAAGTAGTCTATAATAGTGAATATTTTTACCCGGAAGAGGTGAAGTTTATTTATGGTGTTACCGAACCTGTTGAGATTGATGGTTTCTTTCATAGATTTATAAATGATTTCCAACTCGAAGAATAATTAATAAACTGAAAAATATAGAAGGCTCCATGAAAATGGAGCCTTTTTTATTGTGTGTACTATCATAAATATTGAAGTGATCTTATGGGAACATTCCACTGCTTTATTATGTGTTGGTATAAAATTCAGGTTAAAAAATATTATATTCAAACCTTAAATTAACCTATTTAATTATTGATATGAAGAAACTTACTTTAACTCTATTGCTAATTGGGATAGCAATAGTTAGCACTTTGGCGCAAAAAAAAATGCCGGAAACTGCAGTTAAAACACTCACGGGAGAGAGTGTTAATGCAAATCAATTTACTAACGATGGAAAACCAATTGTAATAAGTTTTTGGGCAACATGGTGTAAACCCTGTTTAAGTGAATTGTCGGCCTTTAACGACGAATATGAAGATTGGTTTGAAGAGACCGGTGTAAAAATTATTGCAGTTTCGATTGATGATGCGCGAACAAGTGCACGTGTAAAAAGCTTGGTTTTAGGAAAAGATTGGCCGTTTGAGGTTTATTTGGATTCTAATCAGGACTTAAAGAGAGCTTTAAACATTGTAAACGTACCTCATACTTTGATTTTAAATGGAGAAGGAGAAATTGTTTGGGAGCACACTACCTATAATCCTGGAAGTGAAGAGGAAATAATTGAACAAGTGCGCCAATTGATAAAATAAATCAACACAAATAAATTTAATACCTAACCAAATGAATAGAATATACATCTGCCTTTTAGTTATTCTAACAATCACAAGTAGTTCTCTTTTTTCACAAGAAAAAGGGACTTTGTCAGGAAGTTTCGAAAGTAATAATCAAATATATAGAGATGATAGCAAAATTGGAGCAAGAGCACCTAAAGACAATTTTGGATCGAATAATTACTTAAAGTTGAATTACAATTATGGTAAATTTCAAGCTGGAATTCAGTATGAAGCATATTTACCTCCATTATTGGGATATGATTTTAATTTAGATGATGAAGGAATAGTGCACAAATATGTTTCCTATCAAGATAAAGATTTGGCGATAACAGTTGGTAACTTTTATGAGCAATTTGGAAGCGGCTTACTTTTTAGAGCATGGGAAGATCGACAATTGGGTTTAAATAATGCTCTTGAAGGTGTTAATATTAGGTTTAAGCCTACTAATTATATCAGCCTAAAAGCTGTATATGGTAAACAACGCAAATATTTCGATACTGGGGAGGGAAAAATAAGAGGAATTGATGGAGAGTTAAATGTATTGGAAGGTTTAGAAATTGAAGGAAATTCGATCTTGATTGTAGGTGGAGGATATATAAATCGATATCAGGATTATACTGGTCCGGTCGAAGATTTCCCATCAAGTGTAAATGCCTGGTCCGCAAGAGTTGATTTTTCTTCAGGAAAAAGTGCTCTTCAGATTGAGTACGTGAATAAAGGTGAAGATGGAAATTCTTCAACTCCTCAAATAATATCAGAAGGAGAAGCTTTGCTGGCTAATTACAGTTACACTCAGAAGGGTTTAGGTTTAAATTTCTCATTTAGAAGATTGGAAAATATGACCTTTAGATCGGAAAGAGAAGCTGTTAATAACGAGTTGTTTGTGAATTACTTGCCAGCCAATACAAAGCAGCATAAATACAGTTTGGCTAATTTATATCCATATTCGACACAAGCAATGGGCGAAATTGGTGGTCAGGTAGATTTTGTATTTACCCTAAAGAAAAAAACAGCTTTGGGTGGAAAATATGGAACGAGAATTTCTTTAAACTATTCGCATTACAATAAGTTGGAAGGAACGCAAATTGATGGTGTGTTTTATAAGGATTCGGAATATTTAGGTTTCGATGGTACTAAATTGTATCGTGATTTTAATGTTGAAATTCAAAAGAAGTGGTCGAAACGTTTCAAATCTTACTTTACGTTCATGAATCTTGAGTACAATAAAAGTGTAATTGAAGGTGGTGATAAAGGTTTGGTGAAAGCTAAGGTATTTGTATCTGATTTGCAGTACAAATTGAAAAAAGGAAAAGCAATTCGAGCTGAATTTCAATATTTAAATACGAAGCAAGACATGCAAGATTGGATTGCCGGGACAGTTGAATATAACATTGGTAGTCGTTGGTCTTTCTTTGTTTCAGATATGTATAATTCTGGAACAACTGATGTTCATTACATCAATTTAGGAGGTAGCTATGTGAAAAAATCAACTCGATTTTCGCTGAGCTATGGAAGACAAAAAGAAGGTTTACTTTGTGTAGGTGGTGTTTGTAGAATGGTTCCTGCAGCAAGTGGATTTAGCTTTAGTTTGAGTAAAAGTTTTTAAGAATTGAATCATAAGAAAAAAGAGCTGTTTGATCATTCAAACAGCTCTTTTTGTATATTTATACCTAGAAACTCTAGTCAAAAGCTTGATTAGAACCTATTTTAACGATTTGAGCATTTAATACATTCTTACCACCTTTTTCAACTACAAAAGCGACAATGTAACAATTCTCTTTCTTGTAATTTTCCAAACTGATTTCAAAATCAGCTTCACATATTTTACCTGCTTTGGTATAATCTTCAGGAATAACATCTCCATATACATCTGTTGCCGATTTTCTAAGAACATTAGCATGCTCGAAATCAATAATAGGATTTCCTTTTTGGTAATATGGAGAATTACCTTCATCATTATAATAATTGGCTTGATTAGCTAGAACCTTATCTTCAACGAGATAAATTACGTAATCAACACTTTTAGAAATGTCAGCACTAAACCCAATTTGAATTTTACCTTTTACCATTTCATTTTCAATGTCTGTAAGTAAGGCTATACCCAAATCTATATCTTTAGAAAGATTGCTTTGAAGATCATTGTATTTTTCAGTCCATGTTTTTAATCGATTTACTTTTGCGGTAGGAAAACCTGTAATATTAAATTTTTCAAGCATGTTTTTTACATGAGTATAACCCATATCACTATCATCGTGAATTCCAATTCCAATAACATTACTATTTTTATAAACTGCATCTTCCATTGCATGTGCAACTCTCGGACAATAACCACACCAAGTTCCTGTGTAATCTTCTAGAAGTATTTTTGTTGTGAAGGCTGAGGGAGCTACTTCGGTGCTTAATGTCACATTCGTATTTGTTCTGGAAATGGATGGTGTAGGATCCGGATCTGGAGTAATTGAGTCATCATCGCTACTGCTACTACAAGAACTTGTAAAAAGTCCTAAAATTAGAATGGCTGGCAGAAACCATTGTTTAAAATTTTTCATGTGATTGATTAGTGTTAATTAATAATAAATTAATTCTCTTTGTCTTAAAAATAAGAACAAAACTTTAGAAGACAAATTATTGGGATTTTTTGTGGATAAAATCAGCGGAACTTACTATTTGGTTAATCTGCATAAAAAAACGACCCCAATATTTGGAGTCGTTTAATGATATAATATTTTGTATTAATTACAATGTTCTGCCAGGATATACTTTTAAAGCAGCATCCAAAGTTTCCATTGCGTTAGCCAAATCTTCTTTCTTTAATACGTAAGCAATACGAACTTCGTTTTTACCTAAACCTGCAGTTGCATAGAATCCCGTAGCAGGAGCAACCATTACAGTTTGGTTGTTGTGTTCGAATTCTTCCAAAATCCACTGTGCAAATTTATCTGCATCGTCAATTGGAAGTTTTACAACAGTGTAAAAAGCTCCCTTTGGAAGAGGACAATAAACACCTTCCATTTTATTTAAAGCTTCTACCATAAAATCACGACGAGCGATATATTCATCGTAAACTTCGTCGAAATATTCTTTTGGAGTATCTAATGATGCTTCAGCAGCAATTTGTCCAAAAGCAGGAGGACATAAACGAGCTTGAGCAAATTTCATTGCAGTGTCAATTACCTCTTTGTTTTTGGTAATCATAGCACCAATACGCACACCACATTCAGAGTAACGTTTCGACACAGAATCCATCATTACAACATTCTGCTCAATACCTTCCAGATTCATTGCTGAGAAATGCTCTTCTCCACCATAACAGAATTCACGATAAACTTCATCAGAGAACAAGAATAAGTCATGCTTGATAACCAATTCGCGTAATTGATTCAATTCCTCTTTAGAGTACAAGTAACCTGTTGGGTTGTTAGGATTACAAATAACAATAGCCTTTGTCTTAGGAGTCATCAATTTTTCAAACTCTTCAATTGCAGGTAAGGCAAAATCGTTTTCGATATTTGATGTAATTGGCACAACTTTAACACCAGCAGCAATAGCAAAACCATTGTAGTTGGCATAGAATGGCTCTGGAATTAAAACTTCATCACCAGGATTTAAACAAGTCATTAAAGCAAAAGTAATTGCTTCAGAACCTCCAGTGGTAATCAACATTTCATTCTCATTAACATCAATACCAATATTTTGGTACATTTTTGCCAATTTCTTACGATAAGAAATATTACCCGCTGAGTGAGAATATTCAATTACTTTCTCAGTACAGTTTCTGATTGCATCCATTGCAACCTCAGGAGTTTTAATATCTGGCTGACCGATGTTCAAGTGATAAACAGTTCTGCCTTTAGCTTTTGCGCCTTCTGCATAAGGAACCAACTTACGAATTGGTGACTCAGGCATCAATCTTCCTTTGTCTGAAATTTGTGGCATTTGTTGTGTGTTTAAGTTTTTGGTTTAATAAAAATAAAGTGCCTAGAATACTTAAAGTGCCTAGAATACTTAGAGTTATATCGGAAGATAAAATCATTTCAATTTATAACTTTAAGTACTTGTAAATACATTAAGTACTTAGAAACTCGATTCTGCCAAAAGTATATAAAAAACTAGGTAAAAAAAATGATTTTTCATGCTTTTCAACATCGCTTTAAAAATCTGACTTTTAGGAAGTCGCAGTCTTTTATTTCCAAGTATGAAACTATTCCAGTCTGATATTTATTTATTCACTCATTTTATTGTCATTCAGTGAAGTAATATCCCACAGAATTTCTTAATTTTGAGCCAAATTTTTTTGAAAATATAGAATTAATAAAATATAGTTAAACAAATGGAAATCCCAACTAAGTACAATCCTGCAGAATCGGAGGACAAGTGGTATAAGTATTGGATGGATAAAGGATTCTTCCACTCAGTACCAGACGAGAGAGAGGCGTATACAATTGTAATTCCGCCACCAAACGTCACCGGTGTGTTACACATGGGGCATATGCTAAACAATACAATTCAAGATGTATTGGTCCGCAGAGCCAGATTGCAGGGAAAGAATGTCTGTTGGGTACCAGGAACCGATCATGCATCAATTGCTACAGAAGCTAAGGTTGTAAACAAACTTAGAGAAGAAGGTATTTCTAAGGAGGACATTACTCGCGATGAGTTTATGGAACATGCCTGGGAATGGAAAGAGAAGCATGGTGGTATCATTTTAGAGCAGCTTAAGAAACTAGGTGCATCTTGCGATTGGGAGCGTACTGCTTTTACAATGGATGAATCTCTTTATGATTCAGTAATCGATGTTTTTATCGATCTGTATAATAAAGATAAAATTTATCGTGGTGTTCGTATGGTGAACTGGGATCCATCTGCTCAAACAGCTGTTTCTGATGAGGAGGTAATCTATAAAGAACTACAATCGAAACTTTACTACTTAAGATATCAGGTTGAAGGTACTGAGGATTATATTACGATTGCAACAACTCGTCCTGAAACAATTTTAGGTGATACCGCAGTTTGTATCAACCCAAAAGACGAACGTTTTGTTCATTTAAGAGGCAAGCGTTGTATCGTGCCATTGGTAAATCGTTCTATTCCTATTATTGAGGATGAGTACGTTGATATGGAATTTGGTACAGGTGCATTGAAAATTACACCTGCTCACGATATTCATGATTACGAAATTGGTGATCGTCATAATTTAGAATCTATCGATATTTTCAACGATAATGGAACCATGAGTGAAGCGGCACAGCTTTATATTGGTAAAGATCGTTTCGAAGTTCGTGATTTGATTTTGCCAGATTTAGAGAAAGCTGGTAATCTGGTTAAGACTGAAGACTATGTGAACAAAGTAGGTTTCTCTGAGCGTACTGATGCTGTTATTGAGCCTAAGTTGAGTATGCAGTGGTTCTTGAATATGAAGGAATTGGCAGAACCAGCTTTGGAACACGTAATGAATGATGACATTCAATTGCACCCGGCTAAGTTCAAGAACACTTACCGTCATTGGATGGAAAATGTAAAAGACTGGTGTATTTCTCGTCAGTTATGGTGGGGACAGCGTATTCCAGTTTACTATTTACCAGAAGGTGGTTATGTAGTTGCTAAAACTATTGAAGAAGCTCTTGTTGCAGCTACGGCTAAAACAGGAAAAACATATAAAGCAGAAGATTTACGTCAGGATGAGGATGTACTAGATACATGGTTCTCGTCATGGTTGTGGCCTCTTTCTGTATTCGATGGTATTCGTAATCCTGAAAATGAGGAAATCAAATACTATTACCCAACTAACGATTTGGTTTCAGGACCGGATATTCTATTCTTCTGGATTGCTCGTATGGTAATTGCAGGATATGAATACAGAGGTGAGAAACCATTCTCAAATGTATACTTGACTGGTATTGTTCGTGACGAGATTGGACGTAAGATGTCTAAATCATTGGGTAACTCACCAGATCCACTAGATCTAATTGCAAAATATGGTGCCGATGGCGTTCGTGTAGGTATGTTATTGTGTTCTCCTGCAGGTGGTGATTTACTTTTCAACGAGAACTTACCAGAACAAGGACGTAACTTTACGACTAAGATTTGGAATGCATTCCGTTTGGTTAAAGGATGGGAAGTTGCAGATATCGAACAACCAGAATATGCACGAATTGCAACTGAAGTTTTCCACGCTCGTTTGAACAATACAATGGAGCAATTGGATGAGCAGTTCAAGCAATATCGTATCAGCGAGGCATTAATGACTGTTTATACTTTATTCCGAGATGAATTCTCATCATGGTATTTAGAAATGGTGAAGCCAGCTTACCAGCAGCCAATCGATAAGAAAACTTTCGATTCAACTGTTGCTCTTTTCGAGAAATTGATGCAATTGTTGCACCCATTCATGCCTTTCTTAACAGAGGAAATCTGGCAATTACTTGCCGATCGTTCTGAGGAGGATAGCATTATGGTTTCAGTTATGCCTAAGCCAGATTCTTATGATGCTAATTTATTAGCAAAATTTGAGCAGGTGAAAGAAGTAATTGTAGCTGTTCGTAATATCCGTAAGCAAAAGAACATTGCATTTAAGGAAGTTTTAGAAATGAACTACAAAGCAAAAGAAGACAATTACGATGCTTCTTTCGATTGTGTGGTGGCTAAAATGTGTAACCTAAAAGAGATTTCAACTGCAAATGGCGAAATGGCTGGTGCCATGTCTTTCATTGTAAATGCTGTTGAGTATTTTATTCCTCTTGGCGATTTGGTTAATGTTGAAGAAGAGATTAAAAAGATGGAAGATGAGTTGAAGTATACTCAAGGTTTCCTTAAATCAGTTCAGAAGAAAATGAGCAACGAGCGTTTTGTAAACAATGCTCCTGCTAAAGTAATCGAGATTGAGAAGAAGAAAATGGCTGATGCTGAAGCTAAAATTAAAGTTTTAGAAGATCGCATTGCTAGTATGAAATAAGTAGAGAATATCTCTTAATATATAAATGCCGTTCCTGATTGGGAGCGGCATTTTTTTATGTTTTTTTAGAACGGGAGTTGTCAATCGGACGCGATTCGAGCCGTTGGGTTTCTATGGAATACCGAACAGTATCCGATTGACTTGATTCTTTTGTTTACTTTTCTGATCTAAGCAGAAAAGTAAAAGTCCGTCTGGCTTGAAGACAATAAAAAAGTATTGTTGGTCAGTTTAATAAAACTTGTAATTTCTTATCTTCGCCCAACAAAATAACGTAAACACATACCAAAATGACAATCAAAAGAATTGATTCGACTCCAAGAATGAGTCGTATAGTAGAGCATGGTAACACTATCTATTTGTGTGGACAGACAGCGAAAGATGCTAATGCAGATATTAAGGAGCAAACGGTAACCACCTTAGAGAAAGTAGAAGAACTATTAGAAAAAGCAGGATCGGATAAAAAACACATCCTTTCTGTGACGATTTACGTTCGTGATATGAAAGATTTCGCTGCCATGAACGAAGTTTGGGATGCCTGGGTTGTCGATGGCTACCAACCAGCACGTGCTTGTGTCGAAGCTCGCATGGCTCGTCCTGAATTATTGGTTGAAATGTCAGTTGTCGCTGCTAAGAAATAAATCAGATATCAATTAATAAGATAAACCCGAAATGTGATTTGTTCGCATTTCGGGTTTCTTATATAATAAAAAAATAACCATTCCTTCGAAATCAAAAATTACTTACATTTATGTTCGTCAAGAATGAATTCCTAGTTTTTATTTATATACCTGAAACCTATAAATTAAAGTAATGAAAAACCATTTCATAATTCTTACCTGTGCTCTCTTTCTTATTATTTCAGCTTGTAATCAGAAAGAATCTAAGACTTATCCAGTATCAATAATTCCTGAACCAGTTGAATTACAAATTTATGCTGGTGGTTTTCAGATTGATGCAAATACATCTGTTTGGATATCAGAAAATAATGAGGAGATAAACGAACAAACTAAGGTTTTTCTCTCTCAGTTAAGAAATGCAACGGGTTATCCTCTTGAAATTACAGATAAGGTTCAAGATGGAAATGTGATTGAGTTGATGATCGATAGAAAAATAAGTGAAAACCCTGAAGCTTATATTCTTGATATAAATTCTAATAAAGTAAAACTTAGCGGAAGTTCTAAAAGAGGTGTATTTATAGGAACACAAAGTATTAGACAGCTACTACCAAAAGAGATTGAATTAAAGAATTCAAGTATTACCAATTGGATTATCCCCAATGTTTTAATTAAAGATGAACCAAGATTTGCATGGCGTGGGATGCATTTCGATGTGTCTCGTCATTTCTTTTCGAAAGAATACATGAAGCGTTTTCTTGATTATATGGCATTGTATAAGATGAATAGGTTTCATTGGCATTTAACCGATGATCAGGGGTGGAGAATAGAAATTAAGAAATATCCTGAATTAACAGCTAATGGTGCCTTTCGTGAAGCAAACAATCACGATAAGGAATGCATGAAGCGCGCGAAGGAAAATCCGGATTTTGAAATTACTCCTGAATTGTATCAAGAGGTAAATGGTAAGAAGCTTTATGGCGGATTTTATACTCAGGAGGATATAAAAGAGATTGTGGCTTATGCCTCTGCTCGCAATATCATGGTTGTACCTGAAATTGATATGCCAGGACATTTTAAAGCTGCTATTGATAACTATTCGGATGTTTCCTGTTTTGGAAAACCAGATTGGGGGCATACATTCTCTTCTCCACTTTGTGCAGGGAACGAAAAAGCTTACCAATTGGTTGAAGATATCTTGTCTGAAGTAATAGAGCTTTTTCCATCTCCGTATATACATATTGGTGCCGATGAGGTTGAGAAAACCAACTGGAAAAAATGTAAGAAATGCCAGGCTAAAATCAGGAGTGAAAAACTCTCTGATGAGCATGAATTGCAAAGTTATTTCGTTCATCGTATCGAGAAGTTCATTAACTCGAAGGGGAAGAAAATGATTGGTTGGGATGAAATTCTTGAAGGAGGAATGAGCGAAAGTGCTACAATGATGTATTGGAGAGGATGGATTCCGAATGCTCCTAAAGAAGCAGTACAACAAGGAAATGATGTGATCATGTCACCAACTACTCATTGCTATTTCGATCATCAGCAAGATAAAGGAACTCTGGAACATTTATATGGCTTTGAACCAGTTCCAGAAGGATTAACTGAAGAAGAAACAACTCATATTTTAGGAGGGCAGGGAAATATATGGACCGAATATATTCCTTCAGAAGCAAGAGCTGATTATATGGCAATGCCTAGGATTCTTGCTCTTTCAGAAGTGTTATGGACACCAAAAGATGAGAAGAATTGGGATGGATTTTTTAATAGAATGGGGTCTCATTTTGATCGATTAGATGTTATGGGCGTTAATTATAGAATTCCTGATATAAGTGGATTGTATGATTCGCAGGTATTTATAAGTACCGATACAATCCAATTAACATCTCAGATCGAAAATCAGGAAATAAGATATACTTTGGATGGAACAAAACCAACTAAAAATTCTCAATTGTATGTTGGTGCAATTGCAATTAATGAAACCACGAGCTTTGCAGCGAGACCTTTTAGTAAAGCAGGAATTGGTGGGGATGTGCTTACAGCTAATTTTAATAAGCAAAAGCCATTCGTACCGGTTGAACTAGATTCTGCTAAACCAGGAGTAGAATGTATTTATTTTGAAGGAAATAGTTGGGGTGGTGTATCTGATATTGGTGTTAAAGATATTGAAAAAGGTAAATACCTATTACCTGGGATAGATTTGCCCGAGGCAGCTAAGAATAGAAAAACTAGTTTTGCATTAAAGTATAGAACCTACTTGAAAATAGAAAAGGATGATGTATATACTTTTTCTTTACTATGCGATGATGCAGGTGTGTTAAGAATTGGAGGAAAGCTTGTTATAGATAATGATGGAATGCATGCTCCTAAACTAAAAACCGGTCAAATTGCTTTAGCTAAAGGCTTTCATCTTTTGGACTTAGATTATATTGAAGGAGGTGGAGGTGGAACTCTGCAACTTAAAATGCTTGATAACAATAAAACTTTTAAAGAGATTGATCCCTCTGTTTTATATCATTAATGGTATATAGGATAATTCATAAAATTAAAGCGGCTTGTAGATTCATTTTGCAAGCCGATTTTTATTTATTGAATAGATACCATTTATTTCTATCGATGTACTCGAGAGACCTGCCAATGTTCTTGTGAGACCTGTTAAAGTTGCCCTCATTGTTAATAAGTGCACCGTAAGACCTGCCATCTGCATGATAAGACTAAGTAAATGCAGCGTATATGTTGATATCTGTAAGCTAAATATTAATAAATGCATTGCAGCTGGAAGGTCTCACCATCCATTTTTCTGGTCTGAGAGAACCATTGACAGGTAAAAGCATTCCAACGGGAGGTGTGATGGTGCATTTGCCAGATCTCACGATAAAATTGACTTTAATTAGTTATCCATTCATTGGTTTAAACCTTCCATTGGTTAAAAATTGGTTCCCGATTTGGTAAATGAACTGGAATTTTTTTGCTCTTGTAATAAATTTTCCCTCGCAATCGGTTGAAATTTCAAGTGTATTAGAATATTAAAGAAATAATTCTTTAATTTGTAAAAGATAAAAGAGTCTTAAATCTGAATAGATAAGATTTAGTCTTATATCTAATGATTTACTTATTACAAATACAGAAATGGATACCATAAAACACATACCCGAAAATGGGAAAACAAGAATTGTAATTATTGGAGGTGGTTTTGCTGGTTTAAAATTGGCAAGGCAATTGGCTAAAACAAAATATCAGGTGGTGGTGATTGATAAAAATAATTTTCATCAGTTTCAGCCTTTATTTTATCAGGTGGCAACATCAGGTTTAGAGCCAAGTTCAATTGCCTTCCCGTTGCGTAAAATATTCCAGAAGAGAAGTAATGTTCATTTCAGAATGGCAGATCTATTAGAAGTGAATACCAATACTCAGGAGATTTATACAACATTGGGAAAGTTAACGTATGATCATTTAGTTTTGGCAACTGGTGTTGATACAAATTATTTTGGGAATAAGAATATTGAGGAATTTGCTATTCCAATGAAGTCGGTTTCTGAAGCAATTTTTCTGAGGAATTCAATTTTAAGAAACTACGAAAAAGCTTTAAACGAATCTGATCCTCAAAAGGCAGCAAACTACATGAATATTGTACTGGTAGGAGGTGGACCTACGGGAGTTGAATTGGCTGGAGCTTTAGCAGAAATGAAAAGTGAAATCTTACCAAAAGATTATCCCGAATTGGATTTTTCTTTAATGAACGTGTACCTATTCGAGGCATCGGATCGACTATTGAATGGTATGTCTGAGAATGCATCTACCAAGGCAAAATCTTATTTGGAGAAATTAGGCGTAATTGTAAAGACTGAAGCAAGAGTTGCCGATTACGATGGATTAAAAATTAACCTGGCAGATGGAGAGGAATTTTTCTCATACACTTTAGTGTGGGCAGCAGGAGTATCTGCACGTCCAATTAAAGGAGTATCCGAAATTGCAGCAACAAGAGGAGGAAGACTTCGAGTAGACTTATTTAATAAGATCTCAGGTTTGAAAAATGTGTATGCAATTGGTGATTTGGCATTTCAACAGGAAGGTGATTTTCAAAATGGACATCCGCAGGTTGCACAAGTTGGCTTACAGCAGGCTGGAAATCTGGCAAAGAATTTAAAAAATCAACTTAAAAATAGTAAAGCAAAACCATTTCATTATAAGGATAGAGGATCGCTTGCAACCATTGGAAAGAATCTTGCGGTTGCCGACTTACCTGGAATGAAAATGCAAGGATTTATTGCTTGGGTACTTTGGTTGTTCGTTCATTTAATGGCAATTGTTGGTGTGAAAAACCGATTCTTTATTTTAATCAACTGGGTTTGGAATTATTTTACTTCCGATCAGTCATTACGAGTATTGATTCGACCCAAAAAAAGAAGTTTTACCGATAGAGCTAGCAAAAAGCATAAGAAATCAACTACAATCAATTTAAATTAGAAAATATACAAGTGTGAAAAGCATTGAATTCGAGAGGATTTGATGCTTTTTTGTTTTTGGCACAAGCTTTGCAACTTCTTCGTTAAAGTAAACCGGTAAACTACTTTACAAGATTCATCCCTACCAGAGGATGGCACTAAATTTAGCCTTAAACATTTACATTGTATCTGTTTTACTCTTGTTCTGCAAGAACACATTGGCTTTTCACATTTAAAAGTTAACGCCATGAGAAAATCCGCATTTTATAAGATGATAACCGGTATAGTACTGGGATCAGCAATAATAGCATCGAGTTATACAGTTAGTGCGCAAAGAAGATCGAATGATGACAATAAATATCGATACGAAGAGCGTAATAAAACAAAGCGATTAAGAGAAAACAACCATAAGGATAAGCACAATAAGAGTAATTATTCTGATAGAAAACGACATTCTCATGATCATTCATACAGAGGAAAAAAGAACAAATCTAGTCATTACAGGCACTCTCAATCAAAGCATTATAACAAGCATCATAAAAACCATGATTCCTATAATAATGGACATTATTCCAGTAAGCATTATAGCAAACATCATCACGGGTACCATTATAAGCACAATCATAAGCATCATTACAAGCATGTTTATCCACATCATAAGTATCGTCATTATTACAATGATTACGGTCACAATTGTTATCATCATTCAAGATATGGTGATGTTGTTGTAAGATTTGCCTGTGAACCAGTTGTGATTCGACACAGACATGGAGATTTCTATTTTTCAGATGGTTTTTATTATCGATTTTATCCAGAAATAGGATTTGTAGTGGTTGATCCTCCTAGTTCAATCTATTTTTCTAATATCCCGGACAATTGTCACAGAATTACTCATCATGGGAATGTTTACTATTCGAATGGAAAACAGTGTTTTGTGAGACACAGAAAAGGGTTTAGGCTAGTTTCTGCACCTTCGGGGATACATTTATCATTTAGATTTTAAAAAAAACAATAAAACTTAACAGTATTAAAAATGAAAATAATGTAATGGATTCAAAAATGAGGGGTGTGGTTCTAAAATGAGTAAAAAATCTCTTTAAAAAAATCAAAAATACACCCCTTTAGATAGAAAAATGACGTTTTGAGGATAGGTTGGGTTAAAATGGGGTACTTTTGAAAAGTAATTTTTTCTTTATAGATCATACTCCTCCATTTTAGATGGTAAGATTAGAAAAACAATACTTTTTAATTTCGATACTATTCTTAATTTGGGGGTGTTGTGAAAATCTTTAAATTTTACACTTGAAAACGTTTTCGGAAAGCTGTTGCAAAACAGCTTTTTTTAGTTTCTAAAAGTACGGTATTATTCGTGTAAGTGTCTGATATTAATGATTTTTCGGCGATTTTGATAGCTTGAATCTAAATGTTACTTACTTTTTGGAAATCCGCTTTAATCTCGGCTATTTTATCCTCAGAGAACTAAAAATTACAACAAACATTATAAATAGGGATATCATGACAAGTGAAAATTATTTATTGGACCCGAACAAGCTAGTTAAATATTTACAGAAGCCAAGTTGCGAGTTTACAAAGGAAGATTTGATTAAGTATATTGTTGAGAACAATATTGAAATGATCAACTTTCGATACGTGGCTGAAGATGGTAAATTAAAGACCTTGAATTTTATTATTACAGGTGCTGATCACCTTGATAGTATATTATCAACAGGAGAAAGAGTAGATGGATCGAGTTTATTCTCATTTATAGGTGCAGGATCGAGCGACTTGTATGTTATTCCAAGATTTAAAACTGCATTTGTGAACCCATTCTCAGAAACTCCAAGTTTGGATATTCTTTGTTCATTCTACACTGCAGAAGGAAAACCTCTTGAAAGTGCACCAGAGTATATTTTAAAGAAAGCTAACAACTCTTTCACCAAAGCAACTGGATTAAAATTCAAAGCTATGGGTGAGTTGGAATACTATATTAAAAGTGAAAACCACACATTGTATCCTGATGTGGACCAAAAGGGATACCACAGCTCTCAACCATTTACTAAATGGGAAGCTTTGAGAAAAGAGGCAATGGTTTTAATTGCACAATGTGGTGGTAAAATTAAATATGGTCACTCTGAAGTAGGAAGTTTTACAACAGGAGATGATGGTTACGAGCAGCACGAGATTGAATTCTTGCCTGTTGATCCTGAAGAGGCTGTTGAGCAATTGATTATTGCAAAGTGGATCGTAAGAATGCTTGCTAATCGTGAAGGTGCTTTGGTAAGTTGGGCTCCAAAAATTACTGTTGGTAAGGCTGGTAGTGGTCTTCATATTCACATGTTGGTTGAGAAAGATGGTAAAAACATCTGTATTGAGAATGGAAAATTAGGTGATACAGCTAAGAAAATGATTGCTGGAATCATGGATCTTTCAGGTGCATTAACTGCTTTTGGAAATACTATTCCTACTTCATATTTACGTTTGGTTCCTCACCAGGAAGCACCAACTTACGTATGTTGGGGAGATCGTAACCGTTCTGTATTGGTTCGTGTACCTCTGGGATGGGTTGGAGCATCGGATATGATTAAGGATGTTAATCCACAACAAGCTGCTGATCCAAGAGATTTCTCAAGTAAACAAACATTTGAATTTAGAGTGCCAGATGGATCTGCAGATATCTATTTGCTAATGGCAGGTTTAATTGTTTCATGTCAACATGGTTTGGAAATGCAAGGAAGTCTTGAGATGGCTGAAGAGTTGTATGCAGATGTTGATATTTTTGCTGCAGATTATAAGGAGAAGTTAGATCAATTGAAGCAATTACCAACATGTTGTTGGGAAAGTGCAGATTCTCTTGTAGAGAAGCGTGAAATTTTCGAAAAGAATGGAATCTTCCCTGAAGGAACAGTTAATGCTATTGTGAAGAATCTTAAAAAGTATGAAGACAATGGCTTGAACGACCGTATTCTAGGAAAAGTAGATAAGATAATGGAGATTGTAGACAAGTACATCCATTGTATGTAAGAATTTAGATTAGATATTAGTTATACTTTGAAGGTCCTGTAATTATTTACAGGGCTTTTTTTATGGAATACATTTTAGTAAAACAAATTTTTTAAAAAAAAGACCCCAATAAATTGGGGTCTGTAATTTTTAATCTTTTTCGATATTCAATTGATGGACAATGAATTTTCCATTTTGATTTTTAAGTAGAAAACTAACTCTAAATTTTCCTTTCCTGGTTTGCAGATCTCCCGTAACATATCTTGCTCCAGGTTTTCCACCAGTATGTTTTCGGTTAAATCCTGTAGGAGGAAATTCTCTAAAGAATTTCGCCATGATCTGTTTTGCCTGCGATTTACTATAGCTCGCTTCCTTATCCTGAATAGATAAAGCAACTCTGTCGCCAAAGAAATTAGCAAGTTGATTGCTATTACCCTGCTTAAATGCAGATATCAACTCTCTTGGTAAATCATTTTGATTCTGAGATAAAGCATTAGACAAATTGCCTAATATAAGAATCCCAATAAATATGTATTTAATAATTCTCATCTGAATAGTTTTAATCCAATATCATTTACCTTTACACAAATTCTGTGCGAAAAACATATCGCAAGATAAAAAAAATCTCATCGCCAACCTGAATGTGTGAGAGTTATTCATTATTATGATTCTCATTTTGATTGTACTTTTATTTGATACGGATAGGTGATGGCTTATTATCTGATCATAAGTGTTTGTGTTGATCTTGTAATTAAAAATAGTAAAATTAGATAGAAATGAAAATTACACTTCTTGTTATTGGTAAGACTGATAAGGATTTTGTTAAGAAAGGGATAGAGGAATATCAAAAAAGATTGGTGCATTATCTTCCTTTCGAATTGAAAATAATTCCTGATTTGAAGAATACAAAAAACTTATCTGAAAATCAGCAAAAACAAAAGGAGGGAGAATTAATATTAGATAAAATAAAATCTTCTGATACCTTAATTTTATTGGACGAAAATGGAAAAGAATTTTCTTCGGTAGGTTTTTCGAAGTATGTTGAGCAAAAAATGATAGGTGGAATAAAGAATCTGGTTTTTGTAATTGGAGGACCTTATGGTTTCTCTGATGAGGTCTATAAAAAAGCTCAGGGGAAGATTTCCTTATCGAAAATGACCTATTCTCATCAAATGATTAGAATGATTTTTATTGAACAGTTGTATCGTGCAATGACAATCATAAAAGGAGAACCTTATCATCATGTTTGATGATTTGAATGAATTATGCTAATTTGTGAGTGTTTAGCATGAAATTTGTAAATCATATCAGGAATTTCAAAAACTCTCTCAATTGAAAAAAAATAAACTTCTCAAATATTTATTAGGATTTTCTGCGCTGGTATTTTTATTTCTAGCCATTTCAACAACATACTTATTTAATCGACAGGATAGCCTAAAACTATCGGCAGAGCGTATACAGCAAGTATTTAAGAAGAAAGAACTCTTACTTAAAAAAGACCTGCGTGAACTTCAAAATGGAATAGGAGGAGGAGGTAGTTTAAGTAAATATGAGAATTTTTCGGAATTTGAGAAGGATCTTAAAAAGGATGGTTTCGTTCTTCTTGGAATGAAACAAGATAGTTTGGTTTTTTGGAGTGATAATTCCTTTATTCTTCCACGACATTTTACTCTAAAAAGCATAAGTTCACCTGTGGTTCGTATGCCCAATGGATGGTACTTCGTGCAAAAGAACAAACAGGATTCCATTGATCTTTATGGATTACTTTTACTTAAAAAAATCTATCCATACCAAAATAAATTTCTAAGAAATAGTTTCGATGAGGAGTTTAAAACACCAGCAAAGTATTCTATTTCATTAGACAAGGAGAGTGGTGAGCCAATTTTTGATAATTCTGGAAAGTATTTGTTTTCGTTAACGAAAGGAGATTTTGGTTTTGAACCCGAAAAGGTTAATAATAAAATAGGAGCTTTATTTGCTGCATTTTTCTGTGTATTGTTAATTTTCTTAAGTGTTTTGATTCGTGATATTCGAAATGTTAAGCTTGGATTTACAACTCTTGCAGTTTATGGTATTGTGTTATTTTTATCGCGCTATTTCATGTTGCTTTGGAGTTTTCCAAGTGTGCTTTCCGAACTTGAATTATTTTCTCCTCTTCATTTTGCCAGCTCGTTCTTTTTTCCATCATTAGGCGATTTTGTGATTAATGTTCTATTCTTGTATGCCTTTGTTTACACTTATTCTGCTTATTCGTTAAAGAATAATATAAGCAAAGGATTAAAACAACATTGGTGTTTGATTTATATTATATGTCATGTTTTGTTGTTTTGGATTTTGTATTGTTGGAGTGTAAAACAAATTGGCAGTCTAGTAGTTGATTCCAGTTTTAGTTTGCAGATGTTTGTGTTCCAGGATAAAGGAATATACGTTTTTACAGGCTTTGTAACACTTATTTTACTGTTGTATTCATTAGGGCATTTTGCATATCTGATTGGAGAAATGGCAAAACACCAATGGAGCAGAAATAAGTATTTTGCTTATTTATTTCTAATATCTGTTCCAGCAGGTATTATTTCTTATTTTTTCGAAGCGGAGAATAAGGATGTCATCTTTTTTCTTTTCCCCGTTGTCTTATTGCTTTTTACCGGATTTGTTGCCTACCGGGAGGATAAAAATGGAAAATATTCGTTTTTCATTTTATTATTGTTGCTGGTTTCCATAGCAATTAATAATCAGATTAATGTTTTTTCGGAGAAAAAGGAGGTGCAAAATAGGTTGGTTGCAGCCATGAATCTATCAACTGAATACGATCCTACTTCTGAAAACCTGTTGGTTGATATGCAAAGTAAAATGGATATTGATATTGAGCTAAGAATGCTTTGTAATCGACCATTTAGGAACGAGATGCAGATCATGAAGCATATTCAAAATAAATATTTTTCAGGATTTTGGGAGCAGTATCATTTGCAAGTCACAATTTGTAACGACAGTGATGATTTGAATATAGAACCAGATAATGAAATTCGAAACTGTTTTGATTTTTTCCAGGAAATGATTCTTAAATCTGGTGAGTCCATTCCAAATACCAATTTCTATTATTTGAATGAATTCGACGGAATGGTTTCTTATCTTGGTGTTATCACTTCTAAATCATTGAGGAATGAGTCTGTTAAAATTTATATCCGATTGGATTCTAAAGTTGGAGACGAAGGCTTGGGATATCCAGATTTGCTGCTTGACGAAAAAGTGGCTCTTCGAAAACGAAATACAGAATATTCATTTGCAAAATACAGTGATGGCAAATTAATTACATCATCGGGTGCTTTTACTTACTATATGAACAGTAAGGTTTTCGATGGGAAAAAAGACAATACCTACAGATTAGAATTGGATGGATACGATCATTTGGTCTATAAATTTGAGAACAATATTGTTGTTGTGAGTTATCAGGCAATAACCTGGTATAATAAGGCGATTACCATTCCATATCTTTTTGTACTATTTTATTTATTTGGTCTTATCATTTGGTTATTTGAGAAGTATCCTTGGAGGTTTAAATTTAATATGAGCTTTAAATATAGAATTCAATATTCTATAGTAGGCTTGTTGATGATATTTTTCTTGTTATTGGGCGGTGGAACTGTATATTATACTATCGAGCGCTCAAAGGAGCTGAATAATCAGAAATTGCAGGATAAGCTTGAGCTTGTTAAGCGGGAAGTTATCCTGAGTTTAAATAATGATATAAATGTTGATTTCTTATCAGATAGATTACAACGATTATCTTCTTTGATTTATGCAGACATTCATCTTTATGATCCTTCTGGAAGGTTGATAACTTCATCTCGTCCTGAAATATTTGAGAAGAATTTGCAAAATACTAAGATGAATTTTGCTGCTTATTTTCAGCTTTTTTTTCAGGAAAAAACCAAATTTATTCATCACGAGGAAATTGGAAGTATGTCATATTTATCAGCATATGAATCCATTGTAAATGAAGATAATGAATTGATAGCTTTTGTAAATCTTCCCTATTTTCTAAAAAGTCAGGATCTAGAAAAGGAAATGTTTAACTTGGTTTTAGCAGGTGTGAATCTTCATGTCTTCATGATTTTATTTGCCATATTTTTATCGGTATTCATATCTAATAAAATTACTTACCCATTAAGAATGATCCAAAATAAATTAAAAGCAACTCGTTTTGGTTCCTATGGTGATAAAATTGAATACACTAAGGATGACGAAATTGGAAATTTGGTAAATGAGTACAATCAAATGTTGACCGAATTGGAAGAAAGTGCAGAGCTTTTGGCGCGTTCTGAACGGGAATCTGCATGGAGAGAAATGGCCCGACAAATTGCTCATGAAATTAAGAATCCTCTTACGCCAATGAAACTTAGCATACAATTTATGCAAAAGAGGTTCGAAGAGAAATCTGAGAATAGAGAAGAGCATTTAAAACAGGTTAGCAAAACATTAATCGAGCAAATCAATGCACTTTCATCAATTGCAACAGCCTTTTCTAATTTTGCGAAAATGCCGACTGCTAAAAACGAACAATTGAATTTAATAGATATACTTCAGCATGTGATATCATTGTTTAGAAATGATAGTTTTGATTTGAAATTGCAATTAAATGATATAGAAAATGCTGATGTGTTTGTTGATAGAGAGCAGTTTGTACGTGTTTTTGTGAATTTAATAAACAATGCCATCCAATCTATTCCGGATGATAGAGAAGGGCAGATTGTTATTGAAATAGAGGAGCAGAAAGAATACTATCAGGCTTCTGTTATTGATAATGGGCTTGGAATTAAGAGTGAGGTTAAAGAGAAATTATTTTATCCTAATTTCACCACTAAATCGGGTGGAATGGGACTTGGCTTGGCTATCGTAAAAAATATTGTAGAAAACGCCAAAGGCAAAATTTGGGTTGAATCTGAAGAGAATGTTGGTTCATGCTTTTTTGTGAAAATTCCTAAATATAAATTGTAAACATGAATATTAAAGTATTGCTTGATAATACAGCTAAATCGGGATTTGAATCGGTTCACGGATTTTCCTTACTGATTGAAGCAGATAAAAAAATCTTGTTTGATCTTGGACCCAATGAATTGTTTAGAAAGAATGCAGCAAAATTGGGAGAGGATTTAACGGATGTAGAAACTGTGGTTTTAAGCCACGGACATTGGGATCATGGTGATGGTTTGGCTTATTTGAATGGAAAGCAATTGATTTTACATCCAGATTCATTTACAAGGCGTAGTGGAAAGATAAATGGGACTAATGTTGGTTTGTCTTTTTCAAGAGAAGATATTCAAAAGGATTATGAGATTCTTGAATGCAAAGAACCATATTGGATTTCGGGAAGTATAGTTTTCCTGGGTGAAATTCCACGAGAAAATGATTTTGAATCAAAAGATACTTCTTTTGTATTATCGGATGGATCCTCCGATTTTGTATTAGATGATTCAGCTATTGTTATTAAATCGGATAAGGGATTAGTCGTAATTAGTGGTTGTGCACATTCAGGTATTTGCAATACTGTTTCATATGCACAGAAAGTTTGCAATACAGAACAAGTTTATGCTGTTTTGGGTGGATTTCACTTGAGAAAGTTAGACCAAGTGACTCAGAAAACCATTGAATTTTTATGCCAGCAAAAAGTAGAACTTGTTGGACCAACTCATTGTACTGGATTTAAAGTTCGAGATGAATTTAAAAAACACTTGAGTGTGCTTGATTTAAATGCTGGAGATCAAATTGAATTGTAGTTATTTTACTTCATCCATTGAAATGATATTGTGTAAAATAGCATAAACCGTTAATCCTGAAACTGATTTAATACTCAGTTTTTGAGTGATGTTTTTACGATGAGTAACCACAGTATGAATGCTAATAAACAATTGATCAGCAATTTCCTTATTGGTTAAGCCTAAGGCAATATGCTTCAGAATATTCTTTTCCCGAGTACTTAAAGTATCATTCGATTTATCATCGTTTTTATTTTTTTGGATACCACCCACTATTTCCTGTAAAATATCCAGAATTCTATTTTCAGTATCCTTATAAAAAATATGAGCATCTGCCTTATATTCTTCACTGGTGCTTGGAGAATCCGAAATTAGAACCAATCGTAATTTATTCCCATTTACAAATGATTGCTTTAAATCCTCACAATCTGATTGTAGCATGTCAGGATTTGCAATCAAAATTTCTGGTTTGATTTTATTCACAATTTCGCACAACTCGTCCTTACTATCGATAGTTTGAATGACTTCTGTGTTTTCTAGTTTTTGCAAAACAGAACGCAAGCCTTTTCGTATCAAACAAGAGTTTTCAGCGATGAGTATAGAGATTCTAGGCATAGATGAGGAGTTAGAATAGGTTTTTAATGGATTTTTCCATCAGAATAATTTTTGGAATTAGAACCTTGTCCTCAATTCTGGAATGATAATTCAAATCTTCCTCAAGCCTAAATAAATCCTGAATAATTGAATGATATAAAGTTACGTTTGCAGGTGGAGTAAGGTATTTGATCATTATGGTTCTTAAATCCATTAATTTTTCCTCCACATCATCGTGACCTTCTTCGTATTTCTCAATTGAGAAAGAATCGAAAATTTGTTGATTTTTATCCGAAAAGTCTTGTTTTTTAATGATCTCATCAACAGTTAATACGTAAGGGAAAACGACATCTTCCTCGTGCATTATGTGAGCGGTAAGTTCTGTTTTATAGCCCTCAAAGAAGTTTCGAATTAATTCGATGTATTTTTTGTCCTCGGTATCTTCCGAAGCTAAAGAGAATATTTTTTGTTCTATCTCACTTAAAGTGGTATTCAAATAACTTGCATGCGTCATTTTAAGATAAGCCACAATGTCCTTAACAGGAATGGTTTGCAATTCTTCTTTTGGGAAATAATCCTGATCGTGATAAGCATTTACTAGTTGAAGAAAAAAGTTCAGATCAACTGCATTCTCCTGACACACATCATTCACAGTTTTGTCTCCAAAACCCAAATTAATACCAAATCTATGAATTACCGGAATTAGCATGTAATTCATTTGAATCACATCAGCCAATTTCATATTTTCTTTTATGCGCATGCTCTAAATATTTTTAATCAATCTAAATTAATAAAAATTTAGAGATTTTTCGAGAGGTTGACAAATAAGCAATCGAAAACCGAAACCAAATGAAGAATTAACACTAAAAAAGAAATATTATGGCAAAAGATTTCTTGTATTTCAATTGGTCTCAGTTGTCGGGAGCATGTTTTTTATGTCATTACAAATGTAGAATGTAAGCTTACTTGTTGCAATACCAATATGTAGGTATAATTACAATTTACTTTACTTTTCGAAATGTATTTTCTCTTTGATATGAAGAATTCGTGATTTTGCGTATTCATATCTTTCATCACCCTTATTTTCGGTTTCCCGCATATATTGGGCATAGTATTTTAATGCCTCTTCCTTATTATCTCCATACTCCTCATAAGTGGTTGCGATCTCATATAGCACTTCTATATTTCTACCATCCAGCTTAAAATGTTTTTGGTATTGATCTACTGCTTTTTCAAACTCACGATTTGAATTGTAAGCTTTAGCTAAATGTAAATGCATTGATGCTTTAATAGGTAAAGTTACGTAGGCAATAGCATTTTCGAGATATTTAATTCCTTTAATATCATCGTGTAAACGCGAATAACATACACCTTTATAAAAATTGATCATCGGATCTTTTTCAAATGTTTCTCCGCATGTATTAAAAGATTTAATTGCCAATTTGTATTTTCTGGTTTGCATGTAGCATATTCCCAATTGTTTAAAATCTGGAAGTTTAAGTTTCTTTCTTTCTTTCAGGTCTAATAGTATAGGAAGAGCATTTTCATACCATTCTAAGCCAATTAGTGTTTGAGCTTTTTTCTTTAAAATCATGTGATTATTAGGAAAACTATTTAAACCATTGTTTGCATAGGTTAATGCTTGGTCGTAGGCTGACATTTCGTAAAACTTCTGAATAATGTGTAGAACAACAGATAAATCTTTTGGATTGAGATCGTAAGAGATAAGATATGCCGCCAAAGATCCTATATAATCTTGTGTTCGATTTTTTAAATTACCTATTTGTTTGTGTAGGTAAGGGTTCAAAGAATCTCTTTCTACCAATTTGTTATAAATGGCAAGACCTTCATTATAATCATTAAGAGTAGTATAGGTTTTAGCCAATAATAGATTTCCTTGATAATGCATGGAATCTATTTTTTGTAGTTTTAATAACTCATGTTTGGCTGCAGGATAATTTCCCGAAGAATAGAGACAGCTGCTATAGTTGTATAGAGTTGCAACTGAATTTGGGTTTAAATCAAGTGCTTTCTGGTAATTCTCAATAGCCGATTTATTTTGATTCAAATTTTGATATACTTTTCCAAGACGGAAATACCATTTACTATCTGCACTGTCCTTTTCTATTAATTGCTTAAGTAAAGGTATTGCACTTTCGTACTGTCCCGAAAATAGTAGTTGATCTACTTTATTAGTTCTTTGTGAATATGCATTGAAGGTTAGGAATATACTAACCAGGGTAAGGCTAAAAATTAATCTTCTCATTGGGCTTTTTAGTTATAATTATCATATAAATGTAACTAAAAGATTAGTTTTAAAAAAATTATTTAGGTGAGAATAAAAAAAGCCGACTCAGAAGTTCTGAATCGGCTAGTGAAATTGCAATGTTTAGCAATTTATTTTTTTCGCATAAAAATCTGAATAGGTACTCCGGTAAACGACCAGTTTTTTCTAATCTGATTTTCAAGATATCTTTTGTATGGATCTTTAATGTACTGAGGTAAATTACAGTAGAAGGCAAAAGTTGGTGCTAAAGTAGGTAGCTGTGTTACGTACTTAATTTTAATAAATTTTCCTTTTACTGATGGAGGTGTAAATGTAGCAATTGCCTCAAGCATTACTCTGTTCAATTCCGAAGTGATAATTTTACGAACACGATTCTCGTATACTTCAAGAGCAGCTTCCAATACATTTAACAATCGTTGCTTTTCAGTTGCTGATGTAAATATAATTGGCACATCGTTGAAAGGAGCAATTCGATTACGAATTTGTTCTTCGAAATCTTTCATGGTATTGGTCTCTTTTTCGATCAAATCCCATTTGTTAACCATGATTACTGCACCTTTACGGTTTTTAATAATCAAATCGAAAATTGCTAAATCTTGAGCTTCAACACCACGAGTTGCATCCAGAATCATAACACAAACGTCGGCAGTTTCGATGGTTCTGATCGAACGCATTACCGAGTAAAATTCTAAATTCTCGTTTACTTTTGGTTTTTTACGAACACCAGCCGTATCCACCAACATAAAATCATGTCCGAATTTTTGGAAACGAGTATGAATAGAATCTCTTGTAGTTCCTGCAACGTCGGTAACGATATTTCTTTCAACACCAATTAAAGCATTAACTGTTGATGATTTACCAACATTAGGACGACCTACAAAAGCAATTCTAGGTAAATCTGTATTTTCCTCTTCTGGTTTCTCTTCAAATGCTTCAACTACCGCATCCAGTAAATCTCCAGTTCCCGATCCGTTAACCGATGAAATTGGGAAAACTACTTCGCCAATACCTACCGAGTAAAATTCGTTAGCAGCAAAAATTAATTCACTGTTGTCAGCTTTATTGGCAACTAAGTGAACTTTTTTATCTGTACGGCGAAGAATACGAGCTACGGCTTCGTCTAAATCTGTAAGTCCATGTTGTACATCCAAAACAAACAGAATAGAATCTGCTTCTTCAATTGCAAGCATTACTTGCTTACGGATTTCTTCATCAAATACATCATCAGAGTTAAAGGAATATCCTCCAGTATCAATTACCGAAAATTCTTGCCCGTTCCAGTCCGCTTTCCCATAATTTCGGTCACGCGTAACACCCGCAGTTTCGTTTACGATAGCTTGTCTTGTTCCTGTTAGTCGGTTAAATAATGTAGATTTTCCAACATTTGGACGACCTACGATTGCAACGATATTGCTCATTTTTTATTATCTGTTATCTGTAAACGGTATCAAATGATAGCCGTTAATTTCATTATTGCTGATAGCCGAAGCCTTTCAACTTATTTTCTTTATTTCTCCAGTCCTTGGCAACTTTCACATACAATTTCAGGAAAACTTTCTTTCCAAAAAATGCTTCCATGTCTTTTCTTGCTTCGGTACCTACTTTTTTAAGCGCTTTTCCTTGATGACCAATAATAATTCCTTTCTGAGAAGTTCTTTCAACATTAATTACTGCCATAATATTGATAATTTTGGGCTCATCTTTAAATTCTTCTACTTCAACCTCTACAGCGTAAGGAATTTCTTTTTCGTAATTGGTCAAAACCTTTTCACGAATGATTTCATTTACAAAGAAACGAGAAGGAAGATCAGTCATTTCATCCTTAGCAAAGTAAGGAGGTCCTTCCGGTAAAAGCTCTAAAATTCTATCAAATAAATTGGATACATTAAAATTCTCTTTGGCTGACATTGGGAAAATCTCAGCTTTAGGAAGCTTTTCTTTCCAAACATCCATCATTTCAACCAATTTTTCCTGATTGGTTAAATCGATTTTATTGAGAATTAAAATCACAGGCTTGTCTGTGTTTTGTACCTTCTTTAAAAAATCCTCATTCTTGTCGATAGTCTCCACTACATCGGTCACATATAATATAATGTCAGCATCTACCAATGCAGAAGTAGAAAACTTCATCATCGACTCTTGAAGTTTGTAGTTGGGTTTCAATACTCCAGGGGTATCCGAATATACAATCTGAAAATCATCACCATTCACAATTCCTTTAATACGATGACGAGTGGTCTGCGATTTCGAAGTGATAATCGAGATGCGTTCGCCAACCAAATTATTCATTAAGGTTGATTTTCCTACGTTCGGATTTCCTATGATATTTACAAAACCTGACTTATGAGGCATACTTACTCCAATTTAGTGATTTAAAAATTTTTGCAAAGATAGAATAATTAATATCATTTACGAAAATGTGTAAAAATCATTAGTTTAGGGCGACATATTAAATAGCAGTTTTTACTCATTTGTTTTTAAATACTAAAACTTTATATTTGTAGCAGAAACAGTGCTTAAAAACTCTGTTTCAATATATTTATTGTTTCTTCAGGGCAGGGTGAAATTCCCGACCGGCGGTGATAGTCCGCGAATCTGTAACAAGATTGAACTGGTGTGATTCCAGTACCGACAGTACAGTCTGGATGGGAGAAGAAAAACAATTGATCGATTTGATTAATTCATGCCAATGGAAAGATTTTTTTCATTTGGTGAACCTATAATAAGTGCCCTGAATAGTTTAAGAACTGTTCAGGGCTTTTTGTTTTTATGCAGATGAGTAAAGATTACGATTACATGCAAATGGCTTTCGAGCTTGCCAAAAAAGGAATTGGACAAGTAAATCCAAACCCTTTGGTAGGTGCTGTCATTGTAAAGAACGATGAGGTAATTGGAGAAGGCTACCATGAATATTACGGTGGACCTCATGCTGAAGTGAATGCTTTTCGTTCTTCAAAAGAATCGGTAGAAGGTGCTACAATGTACGTAACATTGGAACCTTGTTCTCATTATGGCAAAACACCTCCATGTGCCGAAGCAATTGTAAAAAACAAAATAGGTAAGGTTGTGATTGGGATGTTGGATCCAAATCCTTTGGTGGCGGGCAGGGGAGTTAAGATTTTAGAGGAGAATGGAATTGATGTTGATTTTGGCTATTTGTGTGAAGAATTGACCGAAATGAATCGAGTTTTCTTAAAATATATCCAAACCAGATCACCTTATGTAGTGATGAAAACGGCTATGACATTGGATGGGAAAATTGCCAGTAGAACTGGAGATTCTCGCTGGGTGTCGAACGAAAAGTCGAGAGCCAGAGTGCATGAGTTGAGAAATGAATTGTCTGCAATAATGGTTGGTGTTGATACGGTGATTGCCGATGATCCAATGCTAACTACCAGATTAAAAGATAAAGAAGGCAGAAATCCAATTCGGATTGTTGTTGATAGTAGTTTGAGAACTCCTTTGAATGCGAAGATTTTAAATTCCAGCAATGAAGCTAAAACAATAATAGTTGTTACTGATGTTGCTGATTCAGATAAAATTAAAGCAGTAGAAGAGATAGGAAATAAGGTGTTTGTTGTTGATTCTTTAAACGGTCGAGTTGATCTGTCAAAATTGATGGTGAAATTGGGAGAAGATGGAATTGACGGAATTTTATTGGAAGGTGGAGCTACTCTTAATTACTCAGCCTTGGAAACTGGAATTGTAGACGAAGTAATTTCTTTTATTGCACCAAAAATTATTGGTGGTGTAGAAGCAAAATCACCAGTAAGTGGTATAGGGATTGAATTGATGAAAAACGCAATTGAGTTGAATGATATAAAAATTGATCAGTTTGATCAAGATCTGATGTTAACAGGAAAAGTAAAAAAATGTTTACAGGATTAATTGAAGAAATAGGAAGTATTAAGTCCATACAAAAAGGTGGAAAAGCGATACGATTAAGTATTTCGGCTCATGAAATTATGGATGACGTGAAACTTGGCGACAGTATTGCAACAAATGGGATTTGTTTAACTGTTGTGAGTTTCGATCCTAAAGGCTTTTCGGCAGATGTAATGCCAGAAACAATGAGTAGAACCAATTTTGGATTGCTTGCTGCAGGTAGCAGAGTGAATTTAGAAAGAGCTGTTCGTGTAGGTGATCGTTTAGGTGGTCATATGGTTAGCGGACATGTTGATGGATTGGGCGAAGTTGTAGGAAAAGAGCAAGACGATAATGCCATTTGGGTAAGTATTGCAGCCCCGAAAAATATATTGAAATATGTAATCGAAAAAGGATCGATTGCTATTGATGGTATCAGCTTGACTGTGGCATATGTGGATGAGAAAATCTTTAAAGTTTCGATAATTCCACTGACTCAAGAGGATACTACATTAACATCGAAAAAGCCAGGCGAAAAGGTGAATTTAGAATGTGATATGACAGCAAAATATATTGAGAAATTCATGTTTCACAGAGATGATGAAACAACAGATAAGCAATCGAATATTTCGATGGATTTTTTGAAAGAGAACGGATTTGCATAATTGAAAACAAACAACAATACATAAACTATGAATTTTCATACTATTGAAGAAGCGATTGAAGACATCAGACAAGGGAAGATGATTGTAGTGGTGGATGATGAAGATCGTGAAAATGAAGGTGATTTGTTAATGGCTGCCGAAAAGGTTACTCCGGAGGCAATCAATTTTATGGCTCGTCAAGCAGGTGGATTAATTTGTATGCCAATTGTAAAAGAGAGGTTAGATGAATTAGATATCGACATGATGGTGTACAATAATACGGATGCAAAGCAAACTGCTTTCACCGTTAGTATTGATGCAGCGGATTGTACTACTGGAATTTCTGCTCATGAACGTGCTCATACCATTTTAAAAGTTTTCGATAAGGAAGCAAAGCCTGAAGATTTTACTCGTCCGGGACATATTTTTCCTCTAGTAGCTCGTAAAAATGGAGTATTGGTTCGCGCTGGTCATACTGAAGCTGCAGTGGATTTGGCTCGTATGGCTGGTTTGTATCCTGCTGGAGTGATTTGCGAAATCATGAATGAAGATGGCTCAATGGCTCGTGTTCCTCAATTAAAGGAATATATTGCCAAGCATGATCTGAAGATGATTACAATTGCTGATTTGATTGAGTATCGTCGCCAGACTGAAAGCATGATTGAAAAAGTAACTGAGACAGACATGCCTACCAAGCATGGAGATTTTAGAGCTCATGGTTATATCAATAAAATAACTGGAGAACATCATGTTGCTTTGGTAAAAGGTGATGTGAATACTGATGAATCAGTTTTAACACGTGTTCATTCTGAATGTTTAACGGGAGATGCTTTTGGATCATTAAGATGTGATTGTGGTGACCAATTGCAGGAAGCAATGAAAAGAATTAATGATGCCGGAAGTGGTGTTTTATTATATATGCGACAAGAAGGACGTGGTATTGGTTTAATTAATAAACTTCGTGCTTATCAACTGCAGGATATGGGAATGGATACTGTAGAAGCAAATTTAGCCTTAGGCTTTAAAGCTGACTTGCGTGATTATGGTATTGGTGCCGCTATTCTTGCTGATTTGGGAGTAAAGAATTTGAAGTTGATGACTAATAATCCTCTTAAAGTTGCCGGTTTAAAAGGATATGGAATCAAGATTGTAGATCGTGAAGAAATAGAAATGTCGCATCACGAGAAAAACGAGTTTTACATGATGACCAAAATGAAAAAAATGGGTCATATGTTGCATCAGGATGTGAAGTGGAATCTTCAGAATGATGACAAGAAAGTAAAAAGAGTGAAATAATTTGAATAAAATAACAGTAAAACAAGATATAAGATGAATACTATTGAAGGTAAATTAATCGCTGAAGGCTTAAAATTTGGAATCGTAGCTGGTCGTTTTAATGAGTTTATTGGAAGTAAATTATTAGGTGGTGCATTAGATGCTATTAACCGTCACGGAGCATCGGAAGATGATGTTGATGTTGCATGGGTTCCAGGTGCATTCGAAATTCCATTGGTTGCTAAAAAAATGGTAAAAAGTGGAAAGTACGATGCAGTAATCTGTTTAGGAGCTGTAATCAAAGGTTCTACTCCTCACTTCGACTATGTTTCAAGCGAGGTTACTAAAGGTGTTGCCAGTGTATCATTGGATACTGAAGTACCAGTTATTTTTGGTGTTTTAACCACTGATTCTATCGAACAAGCTATTGAGCGTGCAGGAACAAAAGCAGGTAACAAAGGATTCGAAGCAGCAGTTTCAGCTATCGAAATGGCTAATTTATTAAAGCAATTTTAATCTGGATAAGCGGATTTTGAGATAAAAAAAACCGATGATTTTACTCATCGGTTTTTTTTGTTTTAGAAGTTTTTCAACATCCTAACTTCTTCTTCTGAAAGGAATCTCCATTTTCCTCTTGGTATATTTTTTTTCGTAATTCCTGCAAAAAACACTCGGTCCAGTTTTTCTACTTCATAACCTAAATGTTCGAAAATACGACGAACAATTCTGTTTCTTCCAGAATGAATTTCGATTCCAACTTGAGTTTTGTCTTTTTGATCAGCAAAGCTAATTGCATCAGCTTTAATTTCACCATCTTCAAGCTCTAAACCTTTTGAAACCATATCTAATTCTTCCTGAGTAATTTCACGATCAAGGAATACATGATAGATTTTTTTCTTGTTGTAACTTGGGTGAGTTAAACGCTTGGTTAAATCCCCATCATTGGTGAAAAGCAAAACGCCAGTTGTCATTCGGTCCAATCTTCCAACCGGATAAACTCTTTCGTCGCAAGCATTTTTGATTAAATCGATAACAGTTTTACGTCCCATTGGATCATCCAATGTGGTCACAAAATCTTTTGGCTTGTTTAAAACGATGTATACTTTAGCTTCTGGCTGAAGCAGTATTCCATCCATGCAAACCTTGTCCTTCAGATTAACCTTAGTTCCAACTTCAGTAACAATATTACCGTTCACTGTTACTCTTCCATCAGCAATTCTAATGTCAGCTTCTCTTCTCGAGCAAGCACCAGTATTGGAAATGTATTTGTTCAAACGTAAAATACCATCAACAGGACCCATCATTTTGGCATGTGCAAGTTGTTTCTTCTTGCTGTAATGCTTTTTTTGAAGAACATCCTTCTTTGGCTTATTTTTAAATCTGTTTGCTCTTTTTTCTTCTAGCTCTTTTTCCGATATCTCATCCAATTCTCTCTTATTATCTGAGAATTTCCCTCGTCCTCTTTCATCTCTACGGTTTCTTGGATTCCAATCTCTCTTAGATCTTCTTGAATCTCTTGAAAAATCATCCTGCGAAGAATCTGAAAATGGTTTTCTATCTCCATCTTCCATGCGGAAATTTTTGTCAAATTTTCTTTTGCCTTTGAAAGAGCGCTCACCATCCTCATTGTTTCTTCTATAGTTCGAATCACGCCCTCTTTCGAATCTAGGTTTCGATTCATCTCTATTCGATCTTCTAGAATCTCTTGAAAAATTATCTTCCGAAGAATCTGAAAATGGTTTTCTATCTCCTTCTTTCTTGCGGTAGTCTTTGTCGAATTTTCTTTTGCCTCTAAAAATTCGATCTCCATCTTCTTTGTCTCTCCTGGAATCTGAACCATTCTCTCTTTCAAACCTAGGTTTCGACTCTTCAGAGTTTCTATTACTGTATCTTTTTGATCCAAATGAAGATCTCTCTCTACTTGGTTTACCTTTTCTATTATCTTCCATTTCTGAATAAATGATCAATGTTCTGAACCTGCAAAGGTATTAATAATCAAAGAATATATTAATTGTGTAGATAATAAATTTAAATTAAAAGGAGTGATGCATGAATTTGTTTTACTAATTTTGGATTTCAAAAGTTAAACAGTCTTACAAAGCTGTTATTATTTTGATCTTAAATTGATCTGTGAACATTAAACGAAACATATAAAATGACATTAATTAAATCAATTTCGGGAATCCGAGGTACTATTGGAGGTCAAGTTGGAGATGGCTTGAGTCCTCTTGATGTGGTGAAATTTTCAGCAGCTTATGGGACATGGGCTTTACGTAGACATAATGGAACCAAAATAAAAGTGGTTGTTGGTCGTGATGCTCGAATTTCTGGCGAAATGGTTGACAAATTAGTTGTTGGAACATTAATGGGGCTTGGTATTGATGTAATTGAAATAGGATTGGCATCAACTCCTACTACAGAATTGGCAGTAACGGAAGAAAATGCACATGGAGGTATTATTCTTACAGCAAGTCATAACCCAAAACAATGGAATGCGCTGAAATTATTAAATGAAAAAGGTGAATTCTTGAATGATGAGGATGGAAAATTAGTTCTTTCTATTGCAGATAGAGAAGATTTTCAATTTGCCGAAGTGGATGATTTAGGAAAAGTAACTTATGTTGATGATTACAATCAAAAGCACATTGATCATGTAATGTCATTAGACTTGGTAGATGTAGAGGCAATTAAGAAAGCTAATTTTTCGGTTGCTATTGACGCGGTAAATTCAGTAGGTGGTATCGCAATTCCCCAATTGTTAAAAGCATTAGGAGTGCAAAATGTTGTAGAATTGTACTGCGAACCAAATGGGCAATTCCCTCATAATCCGGAACCACTTCCTGAGAATTTGACTGAAATCGCGAATGTAATGAAGCAAGGAAAAGCTGATTTAGGTTTTGTGGTGGATCCTGATGTAGATCGATTGGCAATTGTGAACGAAGATGGAAGCATGTTTGGTGAAGAGTATACTTTGGTTGCCTGCGCAGATTACGTGTTGGCTAATACTCCTGGAAATACGGTATCAAACCTTTCTTCAACCAGAGCTCTTCGCGATGTAACCGAGAAACACAATGGAAGCTACGAAGCATCAGCAGTAGGTGAGGTAAATGTGGTGACTAAGATGAAAGCTAGCAATGCTATTATTGGTGGTGAAGGTAACGGTGGTATTATTTATCCAGAGAGTCATTATGGTAGAGATGCATTGGTTGGTGTAGCTTTATTTTTAACTCACTTGGCAAAAACTGGTAAAAAAGCATCTGAGCTGAGAGCGAGCTATCCAAACTATTTTATTTCTAAAAATAAGATACAATTAACACCGGAAATTGATGTTGATGCTGTTTTGGTAGCTATGAAAGAAAAATATCAACATGAAAATGTAAACGATATTGATGGTGTAAAAATTGATTTTGCCAATGAATGGGTTCATTTGAGAAAATCTAATACCGAACCAATCATTCGTATTTATTCGGAGAGTGAAAATGAAAAAACAGCTAATGAATTAGCTGAAAAAATCATTTCAGAGATAAAAGAAATAATAAAATAGATCTTTAGAGATTTTGTTATGAAAAGTGTAGCCGGTTTTCCGGCTACACTTTTTTTCTTTATAAAAGAAAAATTTCCGTAATCGTTTGCGTTTTATTCAGCCTGCACTTTAAGCGGTGAAAAATCTTTTTTTCACCTCAGTTTTCCTTCTCTATTTTTAATGGAATTTTGCACCAAACCAAGGCGTGTATTAACAGACCCGAATATCGTTTATTGCATGAAAGTCTTGTATGGGTGTTTTTACCCAATTTTCAAATCTCTAAATATATCAGAAAGTAGATGTTTATTTTCAATTTTTTATATATTTAAGGAATACTGTTGAAAAGCAGGTCTTTTTCTAAATTATAATTCGGCAATCTGTCTATATTTGTCGGTGTAATAAAGAAAAAATTCCTCATTAAGAAACGAATATAATTATATAATCAAAGATTAAAGCCTTATGAAAATTACCGTTGTAGGTGCAGGAAATGTGGGAGCAACCTGTGCAAATTGCATTGCTCAAAAAGAATTGGCAAACGAAGTAATTCTTGTAGATATTAAAGAAGGATTGGCAGAAGGAAAAGCCCTTGATATGTGGCAGACAGCTCCTATCAATTACTATGATACAAGAGTAAAAGGTGTAACTAATGATTATTCTGCGACAGCTGGTTCTGAAGTGGTTGTAATTACTTCTGGTTTACCACGTAAACCTGGTATGAGTCGTGATGACTTAATTTCAATTAATGCAGGTATTGTAAAATCTGTAACTGAAAATGTAATTCAGCACTCTCCAGATGCTATTATTATCATTGTATCTAATCCATTAGATGTAATGACTTATGCAGCTTTCTTGACTGCTAAAAAAGCATCGAACAAAGTATTTGGTATGGCTGGTGTATTGGATACAGCTCGTTACCGCGCATTCCTTGCGGAAGAATTAAATGTATCGCCTAAGGATATTCAGGCATTGCTAATGGGTGGTCACGGTGATACTATGGTTCCACTTCCACGTTATACTACAGTTGCTGGTATTCCTGTAACCGATTTGATCGAAGAAGACAAATTGAATGCAATTATCGAAAGAACTAAATTTGGTGGTGGTGAGTTGGTGAACCTTATGGGAACATCTGCTTGGTATGCTCCAGGTGCTGCTGCTGCTCAAATGGTAGAAGCTATTGTTCGCGATCAGAAGAGAATTTTCCCTGTTTGTGCATTACTAAACGGAGAGTACGGTTTGAAAGATATCTACTTAGGAGTTCCTGTAAAACTTGGAAAGAACGGTATCGAAGAAATTATCGAAGTTAAATTAAACGAAGCTGAGATGGAATTGTTGAAAGATTCAGCAGAAGCCGTTAAATCAGTGATGAAAGTTTTAGATGAAATGAATATTATTGCCTAATCAATTCATTTTATTAAAGGTAGGAGGTTGTCTCGTTTGAGATGACCTCTTTTTTTGTGCTTTTTTGTAGCTTTTTTAATCAAAATTTGTTTTTGATTTTGTTTACCAATAGTAGTGTAAATGTCTCTTGTTTTGGTATATTTGCTATCCTTTGTAAATACAGATAATGAAAATAGAGATTCCCATAGAGATTGTTGAGCTTGAAACGAACAGTTTTCATCTTTTGATAAGATGTAAGATAAATTCTTCTCAGGAAGGTGATTTGGTGATTGATACAGGTGCATCTAAAACAGTTTTGGATAAAAACTTTGTAGATGTGTATCAAAAAACAGAACAGGAAGAATCTGAAATGCAATCCAGAGGATTAGGGGAAGGAAGTATCGACACCGAAATGGCTAAAATTGAAAGTTTTCAGCTCGGGAGTTTACTAGTTAATGATTTTTCATGCGCACTTATCGATTTATCAGGAATTAACGACATGTATCAGCAATATTGCCAACGCAAAATTTGTGGATTACTAGGAAGTGATTTTTTGTTGAATCATAAAGGAATTATTAATTATGATACCAAAATTTTACAACTGGAAAGCTGAGAATTGCATTTGATTTTCAAAAGTCTGGAAATGCATCAATTGCTGGATAATATTGAACAAAGGAATTTGAAAAAAATTGATATATTTGTGCGTTAATTTGAGGGTAAAAATATAATATACCACATAAATAAGAATTTTTAAACCTAAACACATGCGAAATAAAGGAGCGATTCGTCTACTCGCTATTGTCTTTGCGTTAGTGAGTTTGTATCAATTGACTTTTACTTACGTAACGAAAAAAGTTGAAAAGGAGGCTCAGGAATTCGGAGCCGGCGACATTAAAAAGGAACAAACTTATCTTGACTCGATAAGAGGAGAAGAGGTTTACAATTTCTTTTGGCTGAAAAAATACACTTACAAAGAGTGTAAAGAGTTAGAGTTGAATCTTGGTCTTGACCTTAAGGGAGGTATGAACGTTACCATGGAAGTTTCAGTTGTTGATATCATCAAAGCGATGGCTAACAACAGCAAGGATGAAACTTTTAATGCTGCAATTGCTCAGGCAAAAAAAATGCAGGCAAACAGTGGTAAAGGATTTGTAACCTTGTTCGGGGAAGCATTTAACCAAATTGATCCAAATGCTCAGTTGTCATCTCCTGATATTTTCGGAACTCTTGAGTTAAAAGATAAAATTCCATTTGGAGCTTCTAACTCTGAAGTGTTGAAGGTGATCAAAGAAGAAACTGATGCTGCGATTGATAATACTTACAATATCCTTCGTTCTCGTATCGACCGTTTCGGTGTTGCTCAGCCAAACATTCAGAAAGCTGATGTATCGGGTCGTATCATTATCGAACTTCCAGGTATAAAAGATGCAGCTCGTGTACGTAAGCTTCTACAAGGAACTGCTAGTTTAGAGTTCTGGGAAACTTATAGTGCTCCTGAAGTAATGGGTTATCTTAATGCAGCAAACACCAAGTTGGCAGAAATTAATGCTGCTGCAGATGTAACTGTTGAAGAAGCTGAGGTTGTTGAAGAAGCGAAAGAGGAAGCAAAAGATGAAGATGTTGCTCTTCTTGATAAAATCGAAGAAGGTGCACAAGATTCTTTAGCAAATACTCAAGATGCTAAAGCGATGGCTAAAATGTATCCATTGTTTTCAGTATTGAATCCTACTCAACAAGGAGGATCATCAAAAGCTGTTGTGGGAATGTCTCACATTAAAGATACTGCTGAAGTTAATGATATTCTTAAAATGCCAGCAATTAAATCAAGCTTACCACGTAACCTGAAATTTTTCTGGGGTGTGAAGCCAATTGATGAGGCTGGAAACGTATTTGAGTTGTTTGCAATTAAAGTTACCAGTCGTGATGGAAAAGCTCCTCTTGATGGTGATGCTGTAACTTCTGCTCGTGAGCAAGTTGATCAGCAAACTGCGAAATACGAAGTTTCGATGAGCATGAGTGGCGAAGGTGCTAAAGCTTGGGCTCGTTTGACAAAAGATAACGTAAACCGTGCCATTGCAGTTGTTTTGGACGGATATGTATATACTGCTCCTAATGTAATTGGTGAAATTAAAGGTGGTCAGTCTCAAATTACAGGAGGTTTCTCTGTTACTGAGGCGAAAGACCTTGCTAACATTTTAAAATCAGGTAAACTTCCTGCTCCGGCACACATTATTGCCGATGAGGTTGTTGGTCCATCTCTAGGTAAAGAGTCGATTGAAAAAGGTATGTATTCATTTATCATCGCTTTCGTGTTGGTATTGGTTTACATGTTCTTCTTTTACAGTAAAGGTGCTGGTTTAACTGCAAACATTGCGTTGATTGCCAACTTGTTCTTTATTTTTGGAGTTCTTGCATCATTGGGTGCTGTTCTTACCTTACCTGGTATTGCCGGTATTGTATTAACAATTGGTATGTCGGTTGATGCGAACGTACTTATTTATGAGCGTATTCAGGAAGAGTTGAAAGCTGGTAAAGGATTAAGCCTTGCTGTTAGCGATGGTTACAAAAATGCTTACTCAGCGATTATCGATGGTAACATCACTACTTTATTAACTGGTGTTATTCTTTACTTGTTTGGTGCAGGTCCAATTAAAGGTTTTGCAACTACATTGGTAATTGGTATTTTCTCTTCATTATTTGCAGCGATTTTCATTACTCGTTTGATTTTTGAAGCTTCACTAGTACGTAACAGAGCAATTACTTTCTCAACTAAGTTTACTGATAACTGGTTGCGTAATGCTAATGTTAAGTTTTTACAGAAAAGAAAAATATTCTATGTGGTATCTGCTGTAGCAATTACTTTGAGTGTTGCATCTTTAGCAACAAAAGGATTGAATCAGGGTATCGATTTTAAAGGTGGTAGAACTTATGTTGTAGCTTTCGATGATGCTGTATCTGTTGAAGGTATTGCTCAATCTCTTGATAAAGTTTATGGTCATGCTCCAGAGGTGAAAACTTTCGGTGGAGACAATCAAGTTAAAATTACTACCAAGTATAAGATTGAAGAATCGGGTACTGAGGTTGACGACGAGGTTGAAGAGTTACTTTATTCAGGATTGAAACCTTACTTGGCTGATGGTACTACTAAAGTGGATTTCTTAGAGAATAATCGTAAAATGTCTCAGAAAGTGGGTCCAACCATTGCTGATGATATTCGTACGTCTGCATTTTGGTCTATCTTAGGTGCACTAATCGTAATTTTCCTTTACATCATGTTCCGTTTCTCGAACTGGCAATATGGTTTAGGTGCGGTTGCTGCCTTAACTCACGACTCGATTATTGTATTGGGTATCTTCTCTATTTTCTAT
>Ga0209692_10000774_pt1 | contig 58416 bp, 47 predicted proteins | sample tdDd472_FD_187129 | JGI IMG/M metagenome (GOLD analysis project Ga0209692, IMG submission 187129) | Marine sediment microbial communities from the Atlantic coast under amendment with organic carbon and nitrate - tdDd47.2 (SPAdes)... | ecosystem: Environmental > Aquatic > Marine > Coastal >... | reverse complement strand
ATTGAAAATATATTAGAGAAATTAGGGTTCAATTTAAGTCAAATTGAAAGTGAAGAAGTTTCTTCTGATATTTTTGCTGAAGGATTAAATTATCAATACAATAAAAAACAGCTTGTTCATTTTGGTGTTTTGAATAAGAAAATACAGAAAGAATTTGATATTGATACAAAAGTTTATTTTGCAGAATTCGTGTGGGATAATGTTCTAAAATTATCAGCAAAAAATAGCATTCGCTATACTGAAATACCTAAATATCCTGAAGTTCGCCGTGATTTAGCTTTATTAATAGATAAAGAAGTTGAGTTTGCTTCAATTAAAGAACTTGCATATAGATCTGAAAGAAAATTGTTAAAGAAAGTTTCTTTATTTGATGTTTTTGAAGGAGAAAAATTAGGTGTAAATAAAAAGTCATATGCTGTAAGTTTTGTTTTACAAGATGAAAATAAAACATTGACTGATAAGCAAATTGATAAAATAATGAATAACTTTATCAGAGTATACGAGAAAGAATTAAACGCACAAATTAGGTAGTAAAAATTTCAAGGTTAAAAGTTTAAATTTTATGTTTCAAAAGCTTTTAATTTAATATGTAAATTTGATAAGTATTTGATATTTATCTGATACTCAATACTAACAACTAATATCACAATTAATGCCCCAAATAGAACTAGTAAGAGGTGATATCACCAAGATGAGTGTTGATGCAGTAGTAAATGCAGCCAACAAATCATTATTGGGTGGCGGTGGCGTTGATGGTGCAATTCATCGTTCTGCTGGTCCTGATTTATTGGAAGAGTGCAAAGCTTTAAATGGTTGCGAAACTGGTAAAGCAAAAATTACCAATTCGTATATGCTCCCTGCAAAACACGTTATTCATACAGTAGGTCCTGTTTGGCAGGGAGGTGATAAAAACGAGTCGGAACTTTTATCTAATTGTTATTTTAATAGTTTGAAAATTGCCGAGGATAAAAAACTAAAAACCATTGCTTTCCCTAATATTAGTACTGGAGTATACAATTTTCCTAAAACAATGGCTGCTGGTATTGCAATTCGTACGGTAAATAAATTTTTAAAAGAACAAAAGAGAATAAATACTGTTTACTTTGTCTGCTTTGATGAAGAGAATTATAATATATATAAAGAGAATCTCATACAAATAACACTTGAATAAATCTAATGAGCATTAAACTGCTCATTTTTATTTATATAAGATGATAAAAAAGACTAGAAAGAAAGTAAAAAATTACCTGTCGTTAGTAAAGTTCAGTCACACTATATTTGCAATGCCTTTTGCCCTAATCGGATATTTTTTAGCCTTGCATCAAACAGGAATAGAATTTGATTGGAAGTTGTTTGTATTTGTGATTTTGTGTATGGTATTTGCTCGAAATGCAGCAATGGCATTTAATCGTTTTATTGATCGTGAAATTGATATTAAAAACCCCAGAACAGCGATTCGTGAAATTCCGGCAGGAATAATTAAAGCTAAATCAGCCTTATTATTTGTTTTTATTAACTCTTTACTTTTTATTGCAACTACATATTTTATAAATACTCTAACATTTAGATTATCGCCTATTGCCTTGCTAATAATTTTAGGATACAGCGTAACAAAAAAGTTTACTGCATTATGTCATTTAGTTCTCGGATTAGGTTTATCCCTTGCTCCTATTGGAGCATATTTGGCCGTAACCGGTGAATTTGCATTAATCCCGATACTGTATTCATTTGTAGTATTACTATGGGTTAGTGGTTTCGATATTATTTATGCCTTACAAGATTTAGATTTTGACAAAGAAGAAGAGCTAAAGTCTTTTCCCGTATTTTTTGGTAAAAAAGGAGCATTAACTGCTTCAAACTTATTACATACTATTACAGCACTTATTACACTATTTGCGGGTTATTATGGCCAATTTGGAGCTCTATACTGGATTGGAGCATTTATATTTATTGGTTTACTTTTTTATCAACATACTTTAGTAAAACCAAATGATTTAAGTAAAATAAATTTTGCGTTTTTTACGACTAACGGAGTAGCAAGTGTAATTTTTGCAGCTTTTGTAATTTCTGAGCTTGCAATGGATATTTGGTTTTAAAATTTAATTTTATATTTGTGCCGCTTTAATCATCAAACTTAAAGATTAAATGATTTTTTCAACTTATTTATGTAATAAATCTAAATCAAGATTATAAATAGTTGATAATTATTACCTTTAAAATTTGGTATATTTAGGCTATTTATAGTAGTTTTGGTTTAATTGATTAATTTTGCTTTAAAGAAGCATCGAAGATGAAGAAGGTTATAATATTTACAATTTGCATTTTATTTTTCAAACTATCATATTCACTAAGCCCTGGTGAAACAAACAATGCTTTGCTTCTAAATAAGTACAATACAAATACATCTGAAGTTAAGCTTAATTCTGAACTTGAGCTTAATAACAGCTATCAACAATTTAAATTTCAGCTTATAAATCTGGAATCTGCAAATTCACCTGACTACGCTTATAAAAGAAAAAGAAGAAAGAAATCAGATGATTTGATGCTTTATGTTGCTGGTGGTTTAGCGGTTGCTACTGGCACACTTATATTAGCTAATGATCCCAATAATTTTACAAGTAATAGCGCCTCAAGCGTAAATTTAGGTATTGCTGTAGCAGGTACTTTAACGTGCGGAATCATTGTTGCTAAATACTTCATTGATAAAGGCAGGTAAGTTTATTTAAATATTTTTTTATTATGCAAATAAAAAAATTCCCCTTTTTATTTTATTTTCTGGTATTCCTAATTATACCAAATTCTCTTTTTGCACAAAAAGATGAGAATCTTATTAAAACCATAAAAGAACATACTGATCAGGTTTATTCTGTTGCCTTTAATCATGACGGTAGCCAGTTTATTAGTGGATCAAAAGATGAGACCATAAAGATTTGGGACTTCAATACCTTTGAAGTAATTAATACACTTCAAAAGCATCATGCTACAATATATGAGCTTACATATACTTCAGACGGTAATTATATTGCAAGTGGAGGTGATAACTCCATAAAGATTTGGCAAAAAGACGGAACTTACATTAAATCATTGTTAGGCCATTCAACGGCTGTTTGGTCTGTCGGTTTATCTAAAAATGGTCAGTATCTGGTAAGTGGGTCTTTCGATAATAATTTTAGATTGTGGGATGTTTTTGAAGGTGAAACAATTCATGTCTTTGAGAATAATAAAAAAAGTGTATTAGCAGTAGCTTGCTCAGTTTCGAATAACTTTATTGCATGCGGAACACAAAATGGTACAATCGAGATTTATACTTTTGACAATTTTGAGCTTATACATTCAATTCCTGCCCATGGTAGTAATATCTATTCACTTAAATTTAGTCATAACGGAAAATATTTAGCTAGTGCTTCGCGAGATAATACCATAAAAATATGGGATCTGGGAAGCATGGAAATTATGCATGCTCTTACAAAGCATGAGCGAAGTGTTATGAGTATTGAGTTTAGCAAAAACGATAAATTCTTAGTATCTGGTTCGTATGATGCAACAGTTCGATTATGGGATGTAAAAAGTGGAGAACAAATACATTCGTTTGTTGGACATAGCTCAGCAGTTAATGATATTGACATTAGCCCTGATAGTCATTATATTATTAGTGGCTCAAGCGATAATACTATAAACTTATGGGAAATACATCCAGAGATTCTGATTGATTATTTCTATAGCAAAGAATTTCAAAGCGATATTGAAAACTCCAATCTGTTTGATCCAAAAAGATCTGGTGAAAGCAGAGCGGAATATAAAGAAAGACTACTTATAGCAGAAGAATTTAAATCCGAATTATATCAGAAATACCTTAAGCTTATCAACAAAACTGACTAATTACTCTCATTTTTTATTAAATTCGCAGCCTAAATTAACGAAATGCATTATCTAATTTATCTTATTTTTCTTTTCTCTATTTACTTAATTTACATTATCCCATTTTGGATTTTCTATGCCTTTTCAGATTTCTTGGCATTTTTATTTCAGTATATATTTGCTTATAGAAAAAAGGTTATTTTTAAAAACCTTAAAAATTCATTTCCTGAAAAAAATGAAAAAGAAATTAAGAAAATAATTAAAGGAACATACCAAAATCTTTCTGATATTTTAGTAGAGAGCATTAAAGGATTTACTTTATCAAGCAAAAAACTCTCAAAACGATTTGTAATAAAAAATCCTGAAATCCTAAATGATTTTTTTGAAAAAGAACAAAGCATAATTGGTGTGGCTGCACATTATGGAAATTGGGAATGGGGTGCAACTATAGGTAATTTACAAATTAAACACAGAGCAGTTGGTTTTTACAAACCTTTATCTAACAAATATATCGACAACTACATAAAAAGAATAAGAGCAGAAAATGGGGCTTTGCTTAGATCCTTTAAAAATACTCCAGAAACATTTCGATTATTTAAAGATCAGACTTGTTTATTTGTTATGGTAGCAGATCAAAGTCCTACAAATATGCGAGAAGCTATTTGGGTTGATTTCCTAAACCAGGATACTGCTTGCTTACATGGACCAGAAAAATATGCAAAAATTAATAATTATCCGGTAATATTTTTTAATACTCAAAGAGTTAAACGTGGATATTACGAAGTAACAATGGAGCTTCTTACCGAAAACCCTTTAAAGCTAAAAGAAGGTGAACTCACAGAATTATATATGAACAGACTTGAACAGATTCTGAAAGATAAGCCAGAGAATTGGCTCTGGTCACATAAAAGATGGAAGAAAAACAGAAGTGATATTCCTAAGGACTAAAAACTATATGTAAATCCTATTCCAAATAATTCCTTAAACTGCCCTCTTTTGGTTTTACCTATTTCTACTCCATCCTTATTAAAAACTGGAATTTCTACATCATCATCGTAAATAAAATGTGCATTTACCGACATTTTAATATATTCTGTTATGCGCACTGCTAAATCCATTTCCCAGTCAACATCTATATTTTGCGGATTATCTGCGTAATTTGTAAAGAAATTGACCTTATTTTCAAGTACAATAGATTCCCTAAACTTAATCTTAGAAATTGCCTTAATGTATGCTCCAAATTCTTTTCTAATCATTTCATCGGTTCCAACACCATACCTTGTTTGGTCGTAATTTACAGTATCGGCAACAATAGTAAATTTTGATGTAAGTGGAGAAAATAGTATAGTCAATTTATTACTGGGTTTATAATCTAAACCTAAAGAAAAAACCATATATGCTGGTGATAAAAAATCTGAAATCCTAATTGAAGTATCATTTGAATTATCATAGCCTTTTAATAGCTGAGTTTTAAAGTTTAACAAACCACTATAATACCATTTATTAAAAGCAGATCGACCATATTTTGCATTTATTTCAAACTTATCATCGTTTTTCTGTAAATCATTATCCCCTACCTTCAAATAACCTAATCTATATTCAACATCTGTATCCAAATCTCGTTTTTTCCCATAAGTATAATCGGCACTATATTTTAAAACTGATAAAATAGATAAGCTGTTTTCCCCTCCTTCTGCCCACGATTCTGAAATATAACCCTGATTAAACTTTATATCAGCATGTCCTTCAAATTTCCATACGGGAATTACAATATTTACCTTTTCAACATTCCTTAATTTTGGATCTTCCATGTGAATATCCAATTTAGTTGTAAGGAAGTTTCGACGTCTTGTTTTCTCTAAATAAAATCCATCTTCAAGGGATAAATCTATATTGTTTTGTTTATTCTTTTTTATCCACAAAACAGCAAACTCTCCACGATTGTCATATAATCTAAAAAGAGCCGAATCTAACTCGGTTTCTTTAACAGCAATTAAAACCGAATCATTCTTTGAATTGGTAAACAAAATTTTAACTGAATCTTCTGGAATACTTTTAATTAAATATTGAACAGCTTCAAATACATATTCATTCATTTCAAACAAAGACGAATCCTTAAGTCCTGATTCCAAATATTTAATTACTGGACTAATATTTTGATTTTGTATAAAGTCAGTTAGTTTATTTATAGCCTGTTTTATAGTATCAGAAAACACAACTGAATCCCCAGTTAGAATTTTATTTAACTTATAAATAATATAATGTGTAGTATCCGATTCTTCAAATAGAGTTGAATCCCGTAAATCCAATATATTTTGATATGTCAATTCACTTGGCACAGTATCTGACAATGAAATGGTATCTGTAATTTGATCTTCAGTTCTACCAATTAGGCTCCTTATAGTATCTTGAATCAACTCATACTCAATTGAATCTATCAATCTTTGATCTTCTATTACAATTAGCGAATCAGAAATCGCATTCTGTGAAAAAGAAGTTAAATAAAAACCTAAAATAAAAATTATACAAAAAAGCCGTTTTATCATTTATGATATTAATTTACAATACATTAATAAACTGATAGAATATTTTCCCAATACAAAAATATTTAATTTTATGTAATTATTTTAGAAACTCGTATATTTGTATTCAAATTGAAATTATGCTGTATGAAAATAATTACAGAAATAATATACACAACTAAGAACGTATATTTAAATATTAAAAAAAGAGATTCTTTTCACTTCTAATTTGCTCTATTTAAAATAGAGTACTCATCATTATTTATCTTTTTTTTTAAAATCATACTATTTATTTAAATATAATTTATCATGGAATTACCATTTGCAGAATCATATAAAATAAAGATGGTTGAAACCATCAAAAAAAGCACACGAGAAGAACGTGAACAATGGATTAAAGACGCTAAATACAATTTATTTAACTTAAAGAGTGAGCAGGTTTTTATTGATTTATTAACTGATTCAGGAACTGGAGCAATGAGCGACAAACAATGGTCGGCAATGATGCTTGGTGATGAAAGTTATGCTGGAGCTTCATCATATTATAAGTTAAAAGATGCTATTAAAAGTATTTTAGGATTTGAATATTTTCTACCAACACACCAAGGTAGAGCTGCAGAAAATGTATTATTTTCTGCCTTAATTAAAGAAGGTGATATTATTCCTGGAAATACTCATTTTGATACAACAAAAGGACATATTGAATTCCGAAAAGCAAAAGCAATTGATTGTACTATTGATGAAGCTTTTGATACAGAAATTGATCATCCTTTTAAAGGAAATGTAAATCTTGAGAAACTTGAAAAAACAATTCAAGAACATACTCCAGAAAAAATTCCATTTATTGTACTTACAGTTACTTGTAACTCATCGGGAGGACAACCTGTATCTATTGAAAATATGAAAGGTTTACGTAAAATTGCCGATAAATATAATATTCTGGTAATTTATGATTCTGCTCGTTTTGCAGAAAATGCTTATTTTATTAAGATACGCGAAAAAGGATACGAAAATAAAACTATCAAGGAAATTGTTAAGGAAATGTATTCATACGCCGATGGAATGACCATGAGTAGTAAAAAAGATGCTATAGTTAATATGGGAGGTTTTATTGGATTAAAGAGCGAAGAGATCTTTAAAAAGGCAACTATGTTTAACATCATTTTCGAAGGTTATATTACTTATGGAGGTATGTCAGGTCGTGATATGAATGCTTTAGCCCAAGGATTAGATGAAGGTACAGAATTTGAATATTTGAATACCCGTATTAAGCAAGTAGAATATCTAGGACAAAGACTTACTGATTTTGGAATTGCTGTTCAAAAACCATATGGTGGTCATGCAATATTTGTTGATGCAAAAAGGTTCTTACCAAATCTTCCAAAAGAAGAATTTGTAGCTCAAACTCTTGCTGTTGAATTATATCTTGAGGCAGGTATTCGTGGTGTTGAAATTGGAGCTTTATTAGCAGATAGAGATCCAGAAACACGTGAGAATCGTTATCCAGCCCTAGAATTATTGCGTTTAGCAATTCCTCGTAGGACTTACACTAATAATCATATGGATGTTATTGCTGTAGCCTTAAAGAATGTTTTCGACAGAAAAAATCAAATAACAAAAGGATTAAAAATTGTTGATGAAGCACCAATAATGAGACACTTTACTGTTGAGTTAGAAAAGGCTTAATTCTAAATAAAATTAATTAATTAAAACCCCGTTTTACGGGGTTTTTTTATTAACATTTTCATCAATCTTCTGTTATAATAATTTGAAATAAAATCGTTGAATAAATAAATTATTTTAGGCAGCTTTGCAAAGAATTAATATTCTCGAATGAAGGACTTAACCGTAGGAAAAGAAGGATCTCTGATTCTTAAATTTGCTCTCCCAATGTTATTAGGTAATGTTTTTCAGCAATTATACAATGTTGTTGACAGCATTATTGTTGGAAATTTTATTGGAAAAGAAGCGCTAGCTGCTGTTGGAGCATCCTTCCCAATTATTTTTGCATTTCTTTCTTTAATTATAGGTATTGCTTCTGGAAGCACTATAGTTATTGCACAATATTTTGGAGCCAAAGATATTGAGAAAGTTAAACGCACCATAAATACTTTATTCATATTTTTATTTTTTGCATCTATTATTATTAGTATTGTTGGAATATATTTTAGCGAAGAAATTTTTCGATTATTAAAACTCCCGGAAGAAGTTATACCGCAAGCAACAACCTACTTTAATATTTTTATGGGCGGTGTAGTTGTTTCCTTTGGATTTAACGGAACAAGTGCAATACTTAGGGGACTTGGTGATTCTAAAACACCCTTATATTTTCTAATAATATCAACAGTTATTAATATCGGTCTCGATTTACTTTTTGTATTGGTACTAAAATGGGGAATTGAAGGAGTAGCTATAGCATCAGTTATTGCACAAGCAGGTGCATTTATTACAGCAATAATTTATCTAAATAAAACACATAAAATTATTAGATTCTCTTTCAAAGAGTTAATCTTTGACCGTATAATTTTTAAAAAGAGTTTAAGAATTGGCCTTCCAACTGGACTACAACAATTTTTTGTTGCTGCAGGAATGATGGCTTTAATAAGTATTGTTAATGGGTTCGGTACAGATGTTATTGCGGCTTATTCAGTAGCTATTAAAATAGATGGGATAGCATCAATGGCAGCAATGAATTTTGCGGCAGCACTTGCCACCTTTGTTGGACAAAATATTGGAGCAAAGAAAATCGACAGAGTTAGAGCAGGATTTATTGCTACACTAAAAATGTCATCTATTATTGCAGTTATAATATCTGCAACTGTACTAATATTCAGCAATTTCATTATAGACCTTTTCACAAATGACCCTGAAGTTATTCGTATTGGAACAGAATATCTAACAATTGTTGGAGCATTTTATATTGTATTTACAGCAATGTTCACTATTGCGGGTGTAATGCGTGGGGCTGGCGATACCTTAATTCCAATGTTTATTTCTCTAATTGCACTTTGGGTTATTAGAATACCAGCAGCTTGGATATTGTCAAATAGATTTGAAGAAATTGGTATTTGGTGGGCAATACCTATGGGATGGTTTGTTGGATTCTCATTATCATTTATCTATTACCTCACAGGGAATTGGAAAAAGAAAGTTATTATCTAAGTAATAACAAACTAAAAAAACAAATATGAATAAAGTAGATTGGATAGGTTCTCTCGGAGTTTTTCAAATACTGTTAGCATACATTCTAAATGTATTTGGGAAAGCAAAAAAAACAGATTTAATTTTTATTTTATTGAATCTACTTGGAGCTGGTATGGCTTGTCTCGCTTCAATCCTAATGGATTATCTCCCATTTATTATACTAGAAGCTGTTTGGGCTTTCGTTTCACTAGTTTCATTAATAAAATATTTAGGAATGAAACCCACTGTTTAAGTTTTTATTCATAATAAAATTATTAGAATTAAAACTCTTAGGCTTTATTCCGTCATCTTTAAACTATCTAACTATTTTATTACCTTTGCCAATTATACCAATTGTGGTTTATCATTTAGCGAAGTAAATTATAAACGTTACAATGGTTAATGCCGATATAGAAATAATGGAGCATTATTGCGAAGCTAATAAATGTGACTCCCGATAATTATCGGGAGTATTTCATAATCGGTATAAATTCAATCATTTGAAAAAAATATTATGATAAAATCAATGACAGGCTTTGGAAAAGCCGAATGTGAGTTAAAAGACCGAAAAATTATTATTGAAATAAAATCGCTGAACAGTAAAAACCTCGATATATATACCAAAATACCAGGAATATACCGTGAAAAGGAACTAGAAATAAGAAATACTATTTCGAAAGTTTTACAACGAGGTAAAGTTGAAATTGTATTGTATTACGAAATTGCAGAAGGTAATAAAGCAACAAACATAAATGCAGATGTTGTTAAAAATTATTACAATCAACTTAAAAGTATTGCTTCTGATCTTAATGTTGAAACATCAGAGCAATTGTTGCAAATAGCAACCCGACTTCCTGATACTTTAAATACAGAGCGCGACGAAATTGATAAAAATGACTGGACAAAAATTATTGAAACAGTTGTTGATGCACTTAAACAGTTAGATAATTTCAGAATACAAGAAGGTGAATTTCTTCAAAAGGATATTGAACAAAGAATTAATACCATAGATCAATATAAAGAAGAAATAACTCCTTTTGAGCTTAACAGAACCGAGAAAATTAGAACTAAATTGATGGAAAGTTTAAGCAATCTTTCTGATCAAGAAATTGATAAGAACCGATTTGAGCAAGAACTTATTTATTATCTTGAAAAACTTGACATTACAGAAGAAAAAGTTCGTTTAACAAATCATTGTAATTACTTTATTGAAATGATAAACGAGCCTGAATCAAACGGTAAAAAATTGGGTTTTATAAGTCAGGAAATTGGACGTGAAATAAACACTATTGGTTCAAAAGCCAACGATTCTGACATTCAGAAATTTGTTATTTTAATGAAAGATGAATTAGAGAAGATTAAAGAACAAATGTTAAATATCCTTTAATCTGCATAATGCAGGCGTTAATTATTGTGAAACTCAATTTCCTTGAATAAAAACAGGATACAAATAATTAATAATTTATGAATTAATCGGGAAAGTGTAAATGGAAGGAAAACTGTTCATATTTTCAGCACCATCAGGCTCGGGCAAAACAACTATTGTAAGAAATCTTTTAGATAAAGATTTGGCTTTAGAATTCTCTATTTCTGCCACTTGCAGACCAAAAAGAGAAAATGAGGTACATGCAAATGATTATCATTTTTTAAGTGTTGATGATTTTAAAAAGAAAATAGAAAATGATGAGTTTGTTGAATGGGAAGAAGTCTACGAAAATCGTTTTTATGGAACTTTAAAAAGCGAACTTCAGAGAATTTGGGATCAAGGGAAACATGTAATTTTTGATGTTGATGTAGTTGGAGGATTAAATATTAAAAAGAAATACCCTGAAAAAGCTTTATCAATATTTGTAATGCCTCCAAGCGTTGAAGAGCTTGAAAAAAGGCTTTTTAATAGATCTACAGATAGTGATGAAGATATAAAAACAAGAATAAAAAAAGCAAACGAAGAACTTGCATATGCTGATCAGTTTGATATTATTATTATTAATGATAAATTAGAGGATGCTATTGAGGAATCTGAAGCAGCTATTAAAAAATTTATAAATCAATAATGAAAACTGGACTATTTTTTGGTTCTTTCAATCCTATTCACATTGGACATCTCGCTATTGCCAATTACATGCTTGAGTTCAGTGACTTAGATGAAATTTGGTTTGTAGTTAGTCCTCAAAATCCATTGAAGAATAAGAAAACGCTGTTAAATGAATATGACAGGTTTAAAATGGTGGAGCTTGCTTTAGATAATAATCCAAAAATTAAGCCTGTAGATATTGAGTTCAGACTACCAAAACCATCCTACACAATTGACACATTAACATATTTATCTGAAAAAAATCCAAAACATGATTTTGTTCTAATTGCAGGAACTGATAATTTTCAATCATTTCATAAATGGAAAAATTATGAAGAAATCCTGAATCAATATATGCTTTATATTTATCCTCGCCCAAATTACGAAATAGGTGAATATGAAAACCACAAAAGCATTAAACAAATTAATGCACCATTAATGGAAATTTCATCAAGTTTTATCCGAAATGCAATAAAGGAAGAGAAAGATATCAGGTATTTTTTACCCGCAAAGGTTTATGATTACATTCAACAAATGCACTTTTACAAAAAATAATTAAAATGGGACTATTAATTCTTTACTTCTTTACTGCAGTAATTGTTTCGTTTATATGTTCCATACTTGAAGCTTCTTTATTAAGCATTACCCCCACTTTTATTGCAGGTAAAATTAATGAAGGGAAAAGCTATGCCAGAACATTACAAAAATTTAAAGAAAATATTGATACTCCCTTAGCAGCAATTCTTACCATAAATACTTTTGCAAATACAGTTGGAGCAGTAGGTGTTGGTGTTCAAGCGCAAAAGTTATGGGGCAACGAATATTTGTCTATTGTTTCTGGAGTTTTAACCATTACTATTCTTATTTTCTCCGAAATTATACCAAAAACTTTAGGTGCTACATATTGGAAAAATCTAGCTTCTGCTGTACCAGTTTTCTTAAAAATAATGATTTATTCTCCTTTTTATCCAATTATTGTACTGGCAAAGTTTATAACAAAAGCACTTAAAAGCGATGAAACCCAAGATGTATTAAGCAGATCTGAATTCCATGCTATGGCTGAAATTAGTGTGAAAGATGGAATTTTCAAGGAAGAAGAATCGAAAATATTGCTTAATCTAATGGTTTTTAATAAAATAGAAGTAAAAAGCATATTAACTCCTAGAACAGTTGTTTTTGCAACCGAAGAAGACATTTCAGTTCAGGAATTTATTGAAAATAACGATAAAGTAAGATTCTCCAGGATTCCCATATTTCAAAAAGATATCGAAAACATTACCGGCTATGTTTTGAAAGATGATATTATGCAACACATGATTGATAATAAGAAGGAACATAAACTTAAAAGCTTGCTACGAGAGATAAAAGTTGTAAACGAGCAAATGCCAATTATAAGATTGTTTTACAAATTAATTGAAGAAAAAGAGCATATTGCAATGGTTGTAGGTGAATATGGCGAAATGTTGGGTATTGTTACAATGGAAGATATAATTGAAACTTTACTCGGAACAGAAATAATGGATGAGTTTGATAATGTTGAAGATATGCAGGAACTTGCAAAGAAAATTTGGGAGAAAAAAGCAAAACGACTCAACAATAAATAAAATAACTCACAAGAATTAAATTCTTGTGAGTTACAACTTCCCCCATTCTTTGTGAATTACTCACTATTACAACATCAAAATAAATTAATCAATCATCAACTATTATCAACTTATTTTCAAAAAGAACGAGAGAATTCAACAGCATCTTTAAATATTTTTACCCTAACCCTTTAATTTTGCCTCCTTTCATTCTGATGAAAGCTTAATAAAATCAAAGAGTTCAATAAGAATAGCTTTTAAATAACCTTTTTCAGAACTATAAACAATTTCTTCAATTCAAATGTTCATAATGTATAAAAACATTAAACTATGGAATTGAATATTGCTATCATATATGGATCGGTACGTTCTGAAAGACAAGGAATTAAAGCAGCTAATTTTTTTATAAAAAAATTACAGAAACGAAAAATAAAAACAAACTTAATAGATCCATTAGAATTGAAACTACCACTTTTGGATAAAATGTATAAAGAATATGATCCAAAAGAAGCGCTTCCAGCGATGCAGAAAATTTCAGAAGCATTATCACAAGCAGACGGTTTTTAGATGAATTTATTTGGTATTCAGAAGCATTAAAAGCAGCACGAATAAAAGGTATTCCTTATTAATTAATATCTTTGTGTAAATTATTTATACAGATCATGAACATTAACAATATAGTATCTCCAACACTTATTCTGGATAAAAATAAATGTTTAAACAACATTCGATTTATGTCTGAGAAAGCTAAGAAACACAAACTTATCTTCAGACCTCATTTTAAAACACATCAATCAAGAACAATTGGGAAATGGTACAAACAATATGGGATTAATGAAATAACAGTTTCTTCGTTACAAATGGCTGAATATTTTGCCTACGATGACTGGAAAGATATAACAGTTGCATTCCCTGTTAATATTAGAGAAATTGATACTATTAATTCATTAGCTGAAGAAATTCAACTTAATCTTACTTTAGAAAATACCGAGTCAGTAAGCTTTTTAAATAAGAAACTAGAATTTGAGGTAGGTTTCTTTATTAAGATTGATACTGGTTATAAAAGAACAGGTATTTCATTTGATATATTTTTAACTATTGATAAGATTCTGAAATTAGCCTCTGAATCAGATAAATTAGTTTTTAAAGGATTTTTATCTCATGCAGGAAATACATACGATACAAAAAAAACTGATGAAATAATTGATATTCATAAAGATGCTTTGTATAAATTATCTCTTTTAAAAAAGCAATATATTGAGAAATATCCTGATTTAATCATGTCGACAGGAGATACGCCTTCATGCAGCTTAGCCGAGAATTTTGAAGAAATTGATGAAATAAGACCGGGTAATTTCATATTTTATGATTTGATGCAATATCAGTTGGGAACTTGTAATTTCAACCAAATAACAACAATTATGGCTTGTCCGGTAGTTTCGAAGCACTCTGAACGAAAAGAAATTATCATACACGGTGGAGGAATTCATTTCTCAAAAGAGTCAATCAAAATTGGGAATAAAAATATTTATGGTAAACTAGTTCATTTTACCAAAGATGGATGGACAGAAGCAAACAATGATCATTATCTTGTTAAGCTATCTCAAGAACACGGAACCTTAGTGATTAAGGATGAATTATTTGATACAATTGAAATTGGTGATTTGGTTGGCATTATGCCTGTTCACTCCTGTTTGACAGCGAATTTAATGAAAGAGTACCTTTCAACAGATGATGATGTGATAGATCACTTCTCAGGATGTAATAAATAAGAGAAGCCCGGGACTATCCCGGGCCTTAAAAGCCGGTGGAACTTTCATCCACATACCAGAGTACCCTGCGTGGCGGCCCTTTATCTTAATTTCTTTAAGCATGTAAATATAATCATTGTATTATACTTAGCAATACTATATAACTTACATTTATATTAATTATTTCTCTATTAAAAAGTTAGGATAAAAATTGCACCGTTTCCTTCATTTGATTTAACTTCAATTCGTCCATTATGCAAAACCATTATTTGTCTAGCAAAAGACAAGCCAATCCCTGAGCCTCCTTCTCTTGTTGAGAAAAATGGCACAAAGATTTGGTCTATTATTTCTGGATTAATACCATCTCCATTATCACTTACTTTAATAAAGACTTTGTTATTCTCATCTATCCCCGATTCAATTTCCAGAATCTTTTCATCTGCATTTTTCAGGGCTATTATAGAATTCTTTATAAGATTAATTATAACCTGTGAGATCAGTTTTTCATCGGCTACAACTGAAATATTATCTGAAACATTAACTGAAAGCACTTTAATATTTTCCTTATTTACTTCTTCACTAAATAAGCATAACACATTACTAATAAGCGCTTTTATCTCAATTCTACCATAAGTAGGTTTTGGAATTTGTGTGAGGTTTTTATAAGACTCCACAAAATCAAGCAATCCTTTACTCCTCTTTTCAATAGCAGTAAGTCCTTTTAATATATTATGCGTTTTTTCAGGATCTGGATCGCTAGAACGAACTATTTTTTGCATACTATATGTCAAAGATTTGATAGGCGTTACTGAATTCATTATTTCATGAGTTAAAACCCTGATTAATTTTTGCCAAGCTTCAAGTTCACTTTCTTCCAACTGAGTTTTTATATCTTGCATTGATATTAATCTCAGTTCTTTCTTCTCAATTTTAATTGCAGTCAATTTTACCAGGATAACCTTATGATCTAAATGGGTATTAATCCTTATCAATTTTGTCTGTTCAATTTCTGCGCTTTGAAAATCACAACCAATTTGATTTAATTCATTGATATTAGAAAGTTTTTCAATGCCCAATATCTTTTTTGCAGCCTTATTGAATAATTCAACTTTCCCTTCTTTATCAAAAGATATAATTCCAGTTCCTATATTTTCAAGTGTATACTGAAAGTATTGTTGCTCGTATTCTTTGGCTAACCATGCTTTTTTGAGCTGATTTGTAATTTCATTGTAAGTTAAATGAAGCTGATTAAAAGATAAATCTGTTGAGTCGTTCGAAGATACATTTTCTAAATGCTTTATTGCATCTAGAAAATTAATGAGATCTATATTTGTTTTATTAAGGTATTTTAATAAAAAAAGGAAAAACAAAATGAATGCTAAAGCCAATATAAATTTAGTAACTACTAACTGACTTGAGCCTAAGGACCAGAAAAATACAAATCCAAGCAAGGATAAAATCACTAAAAAAATAAACAATTTTATGCTATATTTATTCCAACCCATACTTATTAAATTTATTATATAATGTTTTTCTGGAAACTCCTAATTCTTTTGCTGCAAGTGTAAAATTTCCCTTGTTTTTCTCAATCGCCTCTAATATTAAACGTTTTTCGTTTTCTGATAAGTCAAGTGTTGTATTAACTTTCAATTTGTTTTCTGTAAAACCGAAGTCCTTTCCATTAAGGGAATTATTTTCGCTTAAAATGACCGCCTTTTCCACAATATGCTCTAATTCTCTTACGTTTCCAGGCCAAACATATGATTTTAATTTTTCTACTGCTGATTTTTCAAATTTAAATGAGGTTTTTTGATACTTCTTTTCATATTTCTCTTTAAAAAAATTCGCTAATAAAATGATATCATCATTTCTCTCTCGTAAGGGTGGAATATCAATTTGAATGGTATTTATTCTATAAAGTAAATCCTCACGAAATAAGTCATTAGCCACCATTTCTTTTAGTGATTTATTGGTTGCACAAACTAGTCGAATATCTACAGGTATTTTATAATTTGCTCCTAATCTGTTAATTTCTCTATTTTGCAAAACTGTCAATAATTTTGACTGTGCAGTTAATGAAAGATTTCCTATCTCATCCAAAAAAAGAGTTCCTCCAGAGGCCACTTCTAACCTTCCTGGTCTATCGGTCTTAGCATCAGTAAATGCACCTTTAACATATCCAAAGAGTTCACTTTCAAAAAGAGAATCTGGTAAAGCAGAAACATCAAGATTAACAAAAACTTCCTCTGATCTCAATGATTTTCTATGAATTTCACGAGCGACAAGCTCCTTACCTGTTCCGTTCTCACCTAAGATTAAAACATTTGCATCTGTTTTTGCAACCTTATGTATAACTTTAAAAACTTTATTTATTGCTTCTGATTTTCCAATTATATCAGGGAAATTAGCAGAAATATCATCGGACAAATGCTTTTGCTTAAGCTTCAGATTAGATATTTCAAGTTGCGATTTCCTAAGTTTAAAAGCATTCTCAATGGTTGTGATAAATTTCTCATCATCCCAGGGTTTCTGAATAAAATCAGTTCCTCCTTCACGTATTGCTCTAACTGCCAAATCTAAATCACCATATGCTGTTATAAAAACTATTATTGCTTCCGGATCAGCTTTTAATATCTCGTACATCCAGTAAATTCCTTCATTGCCAGAACTAATTCCGGCACTAAAATTCATATCTAAAATAATAACATCAAATTGTTCTTTTTTTAATGCAGAATTTAAAAGGTTAGGATTTTTAATAGTTTCAATCTTTTCAAAATAACTTGAAAGCAGCATTTCAACAGCAATTAAAACTTCTTCATTATCATCAACGACCAGTATTTTTCCTTTTTTTCTCATAACTGAATATTATAGAATAAATCAAAGCTACAAAATTATCGTGTAAATTTTACACATGCCATGGCAGTTTTTACACACTACTCTTTTTAATCTAAAACATAATGCCTTGACTATCTGATCATTCACTTAGTGGCACATGTATTGACTTATGACTGAAAAGAATAAATGAATTAAAATTAATAAATTTAACATATCATGATTAGGAACTATTTTGTAATTGCCATAAGAAATTTGATTCGACAAAAAGGTTATTTTATTATAAATCTTCTAGGTTTAACAATTGGATTAACTGCGTGTCTTTTAATAAGTTTTTATGTTATTGATGATTTAAGCTACGATAAATTTCACGAAAAAGGTGATCGCATTTATCGTGTCGGCTACCAATCTAAATCGCCAAATGGAGAAGTTAACGATGATGTAATTACTGAATATAAACTCAAAGAAGCATTTGAAAATTACTTTACCCAAGTTGAGACTTTTGTTAGAATTAGCCAACCAGGAACATTTAAAGTAAAATCAGGTAATACAGAGTTTTATGAAAAAGACGTTTCATTAGTTGAAAAAGATTTTTTCAATGTATTTTCATATGAATGGGTCATGGGCGATAAAAATACAGCGCTAAATGAACCATTTACAATTGTAATTACTGAATCTATCTCAAAAAAATATTTTGGAGATTCAATTCCATTAGGTAAGAATCTTGATCTTAATACTAGTCTCGGAAGTTTTCCATTAAAAGTTACGGGAGTAATTAAAGATATGCCTCGAAATGCTCATTTTAATCTCAATATTATGGCATCAATGGAAACAGCTCCGTATATCTATTCCGATATGATGCTCAATAATTGGGGTGAATTGACAGGATATGCCTATATACTTTTACCTGAAAATACTTCTATTGAATCCCTAAAAAACATTTCAAAAGATTTTATGCTACAAACTTTTGGTGAAGGAAATGCATTAACAGAATCTGACATACTATTTCAGCCATTATACGATATTCATTTACATTCTAATACAAGATTTGAAATTAAAACAAATGGCAGTATGAAAAATGTAATCATTTTCTCAATAATAGCTCTGTTTATACTTTTAATAGCAACTATTAACTACATGAATTTAGCTACTGCAAGGTCAACTAAAAGAGCTCTTGAAGTAGGTATGCGTAAAATTCTTGGGGCTAAAAAAAGAAACCTGATTTCTCAATTTTTGGGTGAATCAATAATAGTAAGTTTTATTGCTACATGGTTAGCATTAGCCTTATCAGATATATTAATGCCCTATTTTAATCAAATTGCAAATAAAGAAATAGCTATAGATTGGATGAATAATCTGTGGATTATTCTGTTAACCCTTTTATTTTCTGTTTTAATTGGAATTATAGCGGGTAGTTATCCTGCATTCTATCTAAGTTCCTTTAAACCGCTAAAAGTTCTTAAAGAGAAAACAAAAGTATCTTCATCAAATTCACTTTTACGAAAAGGTCTTATAATATCGCAGTTTGCAATATCAAGCATTTTAATTATTTCAACATTAATCGTATTTATTCAATGGAAATACATGAAGAATAAACCATTAGGGATTGATCCAACCAATATCGTTAATGTAAGAAATCCAAGAACAGAAAATTATGAAGCATTTAAACAAGAATTACTTAAATATCCAAATATAGTGAACGTTACTGCATCTAATAAAAAGCCAACACAAAGACTTGGTAGTAACCTTCCCTATAAAGCAGAAGGCGTACCTGATGAAGATAAAAGTATAAAAATTATTACTGTCGATTACAATTTCTTCGAAACTCTTGACAATAAAATAATACAAGGAAGAAGTTTTTCAAAAGAAATGAGTGATGATGAAAATTTTACATTTATTATTAATGAAGCAGCAATGAAAGAATTTGGATGGGATAATGCTGTTGGAAAAATATTTGAAACATATACCATTGATCCTGAAGTAAGTAATTGGAAAAAAAGAAAAGGAACAATTATTGGTGTTGCAGAAGACTTCCATTTTGAATCAACACATAACAAAATTGCTCCTGCTGTATATTTTATCGATGCAAACTGGAGATTTTGGGTTTCAATTAAAATCAGTTCATCTAATGTAACTGAAACCATGAATTTCATAAAGAAAACTTGGGATAATTTAGATGTTGATGTTCGTTATGAACCATCTTTCTATGAAGAAAATCTTGATGCTTTGTATAGAACAGAAAAAAGGTTTTTTATATTATTTATTATATTCTCAAGCTTAGCAATTTCTATAGCTTGTTTAGGCATATTTGGATTAGCATCCTTTACCGCTGAACAAAAAACGAAAGAAATAGGAATTCGAAAAGTTATGGGAGCCTCAGTAACAACAATTATAAAATTAATAAATAAGGAATTTCTAAAATTAGTTTTAGTTTCTAACATTATTGCTTGGCCAATAGCATGGTATTTTATGAATAATTGGCTTAATAATTTTACTTATCGAATTGATCTTTCCATATGGCCATTTGTGCTTAGTGGAATCATTGCAATATTTATAGCCTTAGCATCAGTAAGCTATCAAGCATTTAAAGCAAGTAGAACAAATCCAGTAAATGCTTTACGTTACGAATAAAAAATTCAAAAAATAGATAAATTATAGGTATTTGTATATTACAAAAACCCTAACAAATTATAATAAATTTAACAAATCATGATAAAGAATTATTTTATTACTGCCATAAGAAACTTAATCAAACAGAAAGGTTATTTTATAATTAATCTTCTAGGTTTAACAATTGGTTTAACCGCTTGCCTGCTCCTTACATTTTATATTATTGATGAATTGAGTTACGATCGCTACCACGAAAAAGCTGAACGAATTTACAGAATAGGTTACGATTTTGAAAGACCTAATGGTGATAGGATAGATCAAATCGTAACAGAACATATGCTAAAGGAATCATTCGAGAGCTATTTTAATCAAATTGAAACATTTGTAAGGATTGGATATCCTTATTCTTACTATGTTGAATATGAAGATAAAAAATTCTATGAGTCAAATATTTCAATAGTAGATAAAGAATTTTTTGATGTATTCACCTTTGAATGGATAGCAGGAAATCCAGAAGGAGCTTTAGACGAACCATATACAATTGTAATAACAGAAAGCGTTGCAAAGAAATTTTTTGGAGATGAAAATCCCATTAATAAAACACTTCACATTATGACAAATGTAGGTGAAGCAGCATCTCGAATTACAGGTGTGATTAAAGACATGCCAAAGAATTCGCATTTTCATCTTAATATTATGCTATCCATGGGTTCTGCTCCAAATGTTCTAACACATTTGCAATTAACTGATTGGGGCAACATGTCGGTATATAGCTACATCCTGATGCCTGAAAATACTTCAATAGAATCAATCCAAAAGAAAGGCAAAGATTTTACTGGACAAATGCGGGGAGATGAAGGAACTTTTCTACCTGATTTATTAATTCAACCTTTGTTAGATATTCATTTGCATTCGAATGCGAGTTTCGAAATAGAATCTAACGGAAATTATAGGAATGTTATATTATTCTCAATAATAGCCATCTTTATTCTGCTCATAGCTTCAATTAATTATATGAATCTTGCCACTGCACGTTCTGCAAAGAGATCATTAGAAGTAGGAATGCGTAAAGTACTTGGAGCAAAAAAAATAAGTCTTGTATTTCAATTCTTAGGTGAAGCAATTATTATGACATTTATCTCATTGATATTATCGCTTGCATTAGCCGATATTCTGATGCCTGCTTTTAATACAATTGCAGGAAAGGAAATAAATATTGTATGGATGAACAATTTATGGATAATCTTATTGATATTTGTTATTTCAATAATAATTGGAGTCTTCTCTGGTAGTTATCCAGCTTTTTTTCTTAGCTCAGTAAAACCCTTGAGTGCTCTGAAAAAGAAATCGAAAAACTCTTCATCCAGCTCAATTTTAAGAAAAGTGCTGGTTGTTTTTCAATTTTCGATATCTGTAGTTCTAATTGTTTGTACTTTAATTGTTTTCTTACAATGGTCATATATGAAGAATAAGCCTTTGGGTATTGATCCTTCTAATATTGTAATAATGCGTTCTCCTGGAACAGAAAAGTATGAAACTTTTAAAGAAGAATTACTAAAAAATCCAAATATTACAAGCATAACAGGCTCGCTGAAACGACCCCCTTACGAGCTTTCCATGTACTTAAGTTATAAGGCAGAAGGTGTAGAATACGATGGAAATAAAGCCATAAAGTTGGTTCCTGTTGAACATGACTATTTTAAAACTCTAAAAAATAAAATAGTTGAAGGTAGAAGTTTTGACAGAAATATGAGTATAGACGAAAATTCTACTTTTATTTTAAATGAAGCAGCTATTAAAGAATTTGGATGGAAAGAACCCTTGGGAAAAATGTTTGAAACGAGTATAGTTGATCCTACAACTGGAAAATGGGTTCCGCGAAAAGGACAAGTTGTTGGAGTTGCTGAAGATTTCCACTTCGAATCGGTACACAACAAAATTGCACCAGTAGTTTATCTTATTAATCATGATATGATATATTGGTTACTTATAAAAGTAAACTCTTCCAATACCAGCGAAATATTAGAATATATTAAAGAAAAATGGGATGATCAGAATGTTGAAATAAATTATGCACCATCTTTCTATGAAGATGATTTAAATGCCTTATATAAAGCTGAAAAGCGTTTTTTTACTCTATTTGTAACTTTTTCAGGACTAGCAATTGTAATTGCATGTCTGGGTATATTTGGTCTTGCTTCATATACTGCTGAACAGCGCACAAAAGAGATAGGTATTCGAAAAGTTATGGGAGCATCTGTTAATACAATTGTTAGATTAATTAATCGGGAATTTTTAATACTAGTGTTATTTTCAAATATAGTAGCCTGGCCAATAGCATGGTTTTTTACGAAAAACTGGCTAAATAATTTTACTTATCGAATTGATTTAACTATTTGGCCATTTATTATTAGTGGGATTATAGCTATTATTATTGCCTTATTATCTGTAACATATAAAGCACTAAAAGCAAGTAGTACTAACCCTGTAGAAGCTTTAAGGTATGAGTAGTGCAATAAGTATAATAAATAAAAGGCTTTTTAGATAAAGCCTTTTATTCTATACTAAATTCTCTATCAATGGTTTGCTCTAATGAAATAAATGTTTCTGTTTTTGCTACACCTGGAATATTTTGCATTTTAGAAACAAGAACATTCATTAAGTGTTGATTATCTACACAATATATTTTAACCAAAAGCGACCAGTTGCCAGTTGTAAAATGACACTCGACAATTTCTGGAATCTTCTCAATTTCCTTAATCACATTATTGTAAACATGTGCTTTATCAAGCAATATTCCAACAAAAGCACAAATATCAAATCCTACAGCTTTAGGTTTAACCGTAAATTTTGAACCACTAATAATTCCTGCTTCTTCAAGTTTTTTAATTCGTTGATGAATTGCTGCACCTGATATTCCACAGTATCGGGCAATTTCAAGAAAAGGTGTTCGTGCATTTTTTATTAAATGCGATAATATTTTTCTGTCGGTAGCATCAATTTGTACTTTTTTACTCATAATAAAAACCAATTTATAATTAAATATGGATTAAAAGTAATAAATTGAAATAAAGAAAACAAAAAAGATCCGCAACTAAAAGCAGCGGATCTTTAAATTATAATGTTATTATTCTTTAGTTTAGTATCTGAACTTCTTCAACTATTTCAGTTCCTCTTGTAACAGCTTTTTCGTTAACAGGTATCATATGATGATAACGTTCTGGTAATGATTTTTTCAAACCAGCGATCACATTTTCCATTTTAACAATAGGCTTAATTTTTAAAAATCCACCAAGAACGATCATATTAAACGTTTTAGTAGTTTCCATTTTAGCAGCTTCTGCGGCAGCCTCAACACGATAAATATTGATATCTTTTCTCTCTGGATGACGTGTTATTCCATTAGGATCATATATTAATGTTCCTCCTGATTTAACCGTACTTTCAAATTTATCCATTGATTGTTGGTTAAGGATTATTGCTGTATCGAATTCATTAATGATAGGTGAACTTATTCGTTCATCACTAATAATTACAGTAACATTCGCAGTACCACCTCTCATTTCTGGTCCGTATGAGGGCATCCAGGTAACTTCTTGTCCTTGTACAATACCTGAGTAACACATGATTTTACCCATAGAAAGAACACCCTGTCCACCAAATCCGGCTATAATTATTTCTTCAGTCATTTTTCTTAATTTTTAAGTTTAAAATTAAATTGTCCCAATAAAAATTAGGATCAGGTTTATTCCTCGGGAACTTTTATATCGCCAAGTGGATAAAATGGGAACATGTTATCAACCATCCATTGATTAGATTGATTTGGTGTCATTTTCCAACCTGAGTTACAATTAGATACAATCTCTACAAAAGAAAGACCCTTTTTCAACTTTTGACTTTCGAAAGCTTTCTTAATAGCTTTTTTAGCTTTACGAACAGCAGCAGGAGTATGTACAGCCTGACGTGTAACAAAATAGGTTCCTGGCAATTGGGCAACTAATTCTGTCATTTTTAAAGGAGCACCCATTGATTCTACATCACGACCATAAGGAGATGTTGATGATCTCATTCCAGGTAATGTAGTTGGAGCCATTTGACCACCTGTCATTCCATAAATACCATTATTAACAAAAATAATAGTCATATTTTCACCACGATTACATGCGTGAATTGTTTCAGCTGTTCCAATCGCAGCTAAATCACCATCACCTTGATAAGTAAAAATGTATTTTTCTGGATATAAACGCTTAAGTGCTGTTCCCAACGCAGGAGCTCTACCGTGCGCTGCTTGTTGCATATCAATGTCCATAAATTCGTAAGCAAGCACAGAACATCCTACAGGAGCAACTCCTATAGTTTCTTCTTGAGCATTTAACTCTTCAACAACTTCCATTACCAATCGGTGTGCAGTTCCATGACCACAGCCAGGACAATAACTTAATGCTTTATCAGTTAAAAGATCGGTTTTTTTATAAACCAAATTTTCCTCTTTAACTATTTCGTTATTTATATTATTTTCAGCCATTTTTTATCCTCCTATAAAAATTTTTGTTCTAAAGCTTCAACAACCTCATCTGGTGATGGAATAATTCCACCCATTCTTCCAAAATGCTCAACAGGAATATTACATTCAACAGCTAATTTGATATCTTCTATCATTTGACCGGCACTCATCTCTACAGATAAAATTCCTTTAACTTGTTTACTAAGTTCTAACAGTCTTTTACTTGGAAATGGGAATAATGTGATAGGTCTTAATAAACCAACTTTAATTCCTTTAGCACGAGCTAATTGCACTGATTTTTGACAGATACGAGCACTAGTTCCATAAGCTACAAAAATATATTCAGCATCTTCAGTTTGAATCTCTTCGAATCGAACTTCATTATCTTCCATCTCTTTGTATTTTGCTTGAAGCTTATGGTTAAACTGCTCCTGCTTACTCGAATCCAGATCTAATGATGTTATTATGTTTCTTTCCCTATTAGCATCTTTACCTGTTGTTGCCCATGGGCTTCTTTCTTTTACCTGAGCATCGGTTAATCTAACTTTTTGTTCACCAATCTCAACTTTTTCCATCATCTGGCCAATTGCACCATCAGAAAGAATCATAACAGGATTTCTATATTTAAAAGCTAAATCAAAACTTAACTCAACAAAATCATACATTTCCTGAACTGAGGCTGGTGCTAAAACAAGTAATTTATAATCACCATGACCACCACCTTTTACAGTTTGGAAATAATCAGATTGTGCAGGTTGGATTGTACCTAAACCAGGTCCTCCCCTAACAACATTCAAAATCATACAAGGAAGTTCTGCTCCAGCAATATATGTTATTCCTTCTTGCTTTAATGAGATACCCGGACTAGAAGATGACGTAAAAACCATCTTTCCAGCACCTGCACCAGCGTAAACCATATTTATAGCAGCGATTTCACTTTCTGCTTGAAGAACAACCATTCCTGTTCTTTCTTCAGGTTTTTCTAACATAAGGTACTCAAGAACTTCTGATTGAGGAGTAATTGGATACCCAAAATACCCGTCGACACCTGCACGAATAGCTGCTTCAGATATCGCTTCGTTGCCTTTCATTAATCTTAATTCTTTCATTATTATAGTTCTTTAAAAATTTAATACTATTCGCTTACTTTTTTTCTGTAAACAGTGATAACACCATCAGGGCATACAATTGCGCAATTAGCACATCCGGTACAAGCATCAGGATTTGCCATATATAGATAATGATATCCTTTACCATTAACATCTTCGGCTAACCTAATAACATCAGTAGGACATACAGGCACACAAACTTCGCAACCTTTACATTTTTCGATGTCAACAACTATTGACCCTTTTACTTTTGCCATTATAATTATATTTAGTTTTTATTGTAGTTTTTGAACGCACCCAAAGATAACCGTTTTACTCTGAAAAATATCCTTTGAGCGCCTGTTATTCAACAGGTTTAAGCTCATTCAGCCATACTGTATTTTACAGCCTTTTAGAGCATTATAGTTTAATTAACTATGATGTTCGTTAAAAGCTTTTAATCTATTTTCAAGATCTTCGAGTTGGCTTCTATTAATTTGAGAAACACAAGCTCGTAAACCTTCATGTCTTTCACTTCCGGTAGTTGTTAATGCAATACCACTTATTCCGTAATACAGTAATTCCTCTAACAACTCAACACCATCCATTTCTGGATATGAGAATGTGAAATAGAACCCATCAGCTAATGGTTCATTTTCATCCATGTCGTAAACGATCTCAAAACCATTGTCAGTAAAGAGCTTCTTCATAATTTTAGCTCTTTCGCCGTATTCTTTAACATCATCAATAAAGTTATATTCGCCATTATTAACAGCTTTAAGTATTGCCGCTAAACCATACTGTGCAGAATGACTTGTTCCTGATGACAATGAATATATTGCTCCGTAAACCATTGAATAACCAAATTCATCTGTTTTATAGAATCTCTTTAGATCTGGGAAACGCCTTTTGAATAAGCCATCGGAAATTACCATCATACCAATTCTTTGGCCAGCATAACTAAATGATTTAGAACTGGATATAAGTAAGATATAATTATCAGTATAATGTGCAACTGATGGTTGATAAGGAGCAACTCCCGGTTTCGATAAATCTTGACGGAAATCCATAGCGAAATATGCTAAATCTTCCATTACAACAACATCGTACTTTGTAGCTAATTCACCAATTACTTGTAATTCTTTTTCAGTAAAACAGATCCACGATGGGTTATTTGGATTTGAATAAAGAATTGTAGAAATATTTCCTTTAGAAAGATATTCTTCAAGTTTTGCTTTTAACTTTTCACCTCGATAATTATAAACATCAAATGTTTCATACTTTAGTCCAAGTACTTTGTGCTGCATCTTTTGAACAGGAAATCCTGGGTCAATAAATAAAGTGGTATCCTTCTTCTCTTCTCTTCGGCATGAAACCATGAAAGAAGCAAATCCTCCTTGCATAGAACCAACTGTAGGAATACAATTTTTTTCGTCAACTTCAACATCAAGGAAATTCTTTACAAAACGTGAAATTTCTTTTTTAAGAATATCTACACCTTCAATCATGGGGTATTTTGAAGCTACACCACTTTTAAGAGCAGCAATTTCACCTTCAATTCCCACTTTCGCAGGCGGTAATCCGGGCACACCCATTTCCATGCGAACATATTTTTCGCCGGTTTCTTTCTCAATTTCGTTTACTAAACGAACTATTTCACGGATTGAAGCCAATCCAACTTTTTCAAGTCCACTTTGCTCGATTTTGTTTTTAACAACACAAGCATCAATTGGAGTTTTTCTTGTTAACGTATCGCTCATAGTTATATTTTTAAAGGCGATTTAAAATTTATTTTAATTCAGTTTTGATTTTCTCAACCCATTTATTCACTCTTTCATCAGTCATTTCAGGTTCAAAATCTTCATTTACCGGTAAGCCAATAAATTTATTGTCTATCACAGCTAAGGATTCTCTAAAATCATATCCTTCAGTTTCAACCCTACCAATAATTTTAGCTCCTTTTGGCAATATTTTATTTGCTAAAACTCCCAGAGAATCAACAAAATGAAGATCGTATGAAATCTGATCGCCAAGGCCAAACATTGCAACAAGCTTGTTTGAAAAATCAACTTTTTCAACTTCAGGTAAAAATATATCCCAGTCGTTTGCAGATTTATCTGATTCCCATGTTTCAGTTCCGATAGTTGACAAACCAAAAATTATATTTTCGTATTTTTCAACATCTGCAGCTTTTGAATCTTTAGTAGCTAATAAATCAACATTTTCATTACCAAGTGCAGCTGCAACTTTTTTTGCTACTCTTTCTGTTGAACCTCCAAGTGGTCCATAAAATAATCCTATTTTTTTCATTGTATTTATGTTTTATTTTTTTCTATTCTTACAAATATACTTAATACTTTATTAGCTTCTAAAAATTATTTTTTTTGAATTTTATTAGATACAAAACTAAACATTGGATTTACTGCCAAAGAAACTAACATCCCTACAGTTCCTGCCTGAGGTGATGATTTTGGTCCCCAAATAATAAATAATCCCACGCAAACAATTAGTCCAAGCATTGCAGATGAAATTGCTCCTAGTTTGTTCATCTTTTTATTAAATAAGCCCCAAACAAAAGGTCCTAAGAAAAACGAACCTATAGCTCCCCAAGAAATACCTAAAATTGCAACAATTGAATCTGGTTTAATCAAGGCAATAATAACAGATACCAATACAAACAATAGACTTCCCACACGCATTAAGGACATGAGTCCTTTATCGCTTACATTTTTATTTATAAAACCTGCATAAAAATCTTTTACTACAGAAGAGCTTGAAATAAGAACTAAAGCAGCTAATGTTGACATTGATGCCGATAATATAAGTATTAGAATAATTATAGTTAAAGATTCAGGAACAACCATATTTAATAACTCAGGCATTACTGCATCAGGATCAAAAGCACTTGCATCACCAGCAGGAAATGTTAATGGAGCATTACCTGGGTTTAAGAATACTCTTGAAGTAGAACCAATAAAATATGCTATACATCCAATTAATAAAGCAAAAAATGTAGATGCAACCATACCAATCTTAATTGATTTTTTATCTTTTATTGCATAAAATTTCTGGATAAGCTGAGGCATTGCAAATGGAGCAACACTTGTTAAAAATATAAGTGAAAACAATGGCCACCAACCCGGAGGACCTACAACCTCAGTTAATTTAGGATTAATATTTGAAAGTGTTTCTGTGATTGAAACAATGCCATTACCTTTATTTAACGTAAAAAACACAAGAACAATTACACTAGCAGTCATTATCATTCCAAAGACAGTATCAATCATTGTCATTGATTTATATCCACCTAAAACTAAATATATGGAAGTAAAAGTTCCCATTGCCACAACAATATGCCAATATTCAATATCAGGAAAAGATGCTTCAAACAATTTGGATAGACCAATAAAAACAGCTGCAGAATAAGGTACTAAGAATACAAATATTGCAACAGAAGAAGCGATTTTTAAAAATTTACTATCGTATCTCTTTTCAAGAAATTCGCTTAAAGTAGAAACGCCATATTCAATAGACATCTTTTTGATTTTCCAACCCATTATAGCCCATACACCTAATACTCCAACAACGGCATTAAACACTCCAATCCATATTCCTGAGAAACCAAATCCCCAACCCACTTTTCCTGCAAATCCTATAAATACTACTGCTGAAAAATATGCTGTTCCGTATGAAAAAGCTGTCATCCAAGGACCCACATTACCACCTCCTAAAAAGAAATCAGAAAATGAATTTGTTTTTCGCATTCCGATGATCCCAATAATAATAATCATCAATGCATAAGCTGTTAATACTATAATTTTTACTGCCATTTATATTTTTTTAAAAAAAGTGAAATACTGAAAACATTAATCTCGTGTTCGACACCTCGTGTGATTTTGTAAATTCTCCAAATTCAGTTGCTATATCACCATAAGCAGCAACAGTATGCTCGAGTTCTACTGCTAACATAAAATTTTTAATTTTATGCGAAACTGTTGCAGTTGCTCTATAAATATAATCTAGATTCAAAGCCATCCCATAAGTATCACCAACAATAGGATCATCTGCTCCAAGATTTTTAGTATATCCACCAAATAATCCAAATTTGGTTTGATCACCATAAACTACATTTGCCCATGTGTAAAAATGATTAAAAGGCGTATATTCTTCATGTCCTGTTATACTGTCCAGAACGCTAACTCCATAACCGCCTGGCATTACACTTTCAGAAAGATTTTGTCCGTAAATAGCTTTTGCTTTTAAAACAAATTTTGGTTTCTGAAATTTGAAATATCCCATATATGAAATAGAATTCACTTTCTCATCAGTTACAAATAGTGAATCATAAGAAGGGTCAATATTTATATGTGATTCCGTTACAGTTCTTGGCATAATTGACTTATAATCAATTGCTGCACCAAATAAAAAATCTCCTGGTTTATATTGCAACTGTAAATGTAAATTAGGGATATTTGAGTTTTTAATATATTTTGAAGATTTCCCATCTGGACCTGAACTTATATAATCGCTTTGCGAAATAGCCGCACCAATAATCTTAAATTCCCCAATGTTATAAGACATTTGCAACATTGGACTACGATTAAAAGGTTGAAAGGGAATACCCGTATTAAGTGACATTACCGAAGGATAAACTTCCTTTACAAACATTGGATGCCATTCACGACCAAATAGAATCTCTGTTTTTTCCCAATTCAATTTTGAATATGCATGACGTAAACGAACTCTACTTGTAGAATTTTCACCAGAAATCCCAGTCCAATCAACCTCCACTAATCCGGTTAATTTTGCACCGAATACATCTGGCCCAGAAACTTTTCCTCTAATTCTAGTTGAAATATCTACTATTCCTAATGAGCTTTTTGCATTAATGTCTTTCCCATTTTCATCTAAACTAACATCTTTTGGGAAAATATGAAGTAAGCCTTCAAGTGCATCAACATTTTGGCGTGAATCAAAGAAAATATCACTTTTTATAAATCCAGAAGCTTCGAATTTAATTTTCTTTTCTTCATTTTCTTGAGCAAATAACTTACTGCTAAGAATTAATAGAATTAATAAAATATTTCCAAATTTCATTTTTTTATTCATCGACATTTTCTGATTTTATGAACCCGAAACGTTCAAATCCTTTTACAAATCCTTCTTTTACTTGCGGCCATTTTAAGATTATACCTGCAATAAGCATAATTGCCAATAATAGTAGCAACTTCTCATTAAATTTAAAATCTTTAAATTTTCGCATCAGTATTTTACTTTTCTATTCGAATTCGTGCATCAACAGCTACAACTCTATCTGCTTTTCCTAAAAGTGGATTTAAATCCATTTCAGCAATCTCTGGTGCAGCATTAACTAATGCAGATACACGTGTTACAATTTCGGCAAACATTTCTTCGTTAACACCTTCTTGTCCGCGAGCACCTTTAATAATTCCATAACTACGAAGATTCTTGATCATCTTAGAAGCTTCTTCATTTGCAATTGGTGCTAATCCTGCACTAACATCTTTTAAAACTTCTATAAAAATTCCACCTAATCCACAAAGAACCATATGACCAAACTTAGGCTCTGCTTTTGCTCCAACAAATAACTCAGTACCCGACAACATAGGTTGTAAAAGAATAGCAGTCGTATCTTTAATTTGAATCATACGATCAAATTCTTTGGCTACAGTCTCCGTATCTTTTACATTTAAAACAACACCACCAACATCCGATTTATGAACTGGTCCAACAACTTTCATCACAACAGGCAATCCTAATTTCTGAGCTTCTTTTATAGCATCTTCGCGAGAAGTAACAACAGCTTCACCAGCTCTTGAAATTCCAGCTGCATCTAATAATGCTTGAACCTTCTCAGGATCAATATATCCATCTTCTGATCCATCAATAATAGCTCTAATTGCCTTATGGTCAACTTTTGGCATTTCAATATTCTCAGGAACAGGTTTTTCTGTATTGTAAATCTTTGCTAAAGCATTTCCAAATATCACCTCATCAGGGAAATTAACACGTCCTTTTGCTATAAATGCATCTATTTCATCTTTCACATTGATTACTGAAGGTAAAATTGGATAAATTGGTTTTTTACATGTTTTCATCTTTTCATCTAAAAGATCATAAACATCATAAACTGGGAATAATCCCGGACTTCCAAAAATAACCGCCATTGCATCAATATTGTCAAAATCTTTATCACAAGCATCGATAATATCTCCTAACTGTTGTGCTGTTCCTGTTGCTAAAAAGTCAATTGGATTTGCAACTGAAGAACCTGGGTAAAGCTTTTCCAATAATGCATCTGCTTTAGGTCCATCAATATGAGGAATTTCTAATTTATTATTCGATAATGCATCGGTTAACATAACTGCCGGTCCACCAGCATGAGTTATAATCGCAATATTTTTTCCTTTTAATTCAGGATGCATAAAGATTGAAGCTACTGTTGCCAATTCATCACGACCAGCACAACGAACAATACCTGCTTTACGAAATAAAGCATCAACAGCAACATCAGAACTTGCTAAAGCTCCTGTATGTGATGAAGCAGCCCTACTTCCTGCTTCAGAACTTCCAGATTTAATTGCCGCAATCTTACATCCTTTTCTAATTAAAGAAGATGCGTGTTTTAGCAACATTTGAGGTTTATCTATACTTTCAATATATAATAACTTTACTTTTGAGCTTGCTTTTGGATCGAAACTTTCATCCATATATTTTACAATCTCTTCAACACCCATTTGAGCACTATTCCCAACAGAATAAACACTTGAGAATTTTAATCCTTTTGGAACACCTGATTCCATAATAAATACGGCAGTCGCTCCTGATCCTGAAATAAAATCCACGCCCTCAGGATCTAAGGTTGGAATTGGAGTTGTAAAAATTCCGTTATGATTTTGATTTAAAACACCCACACAATTTGGTCCAATCAAACATGCATCATTAGCATTTACAATATCTACAACTTCTTGCTCAAGCTTAGCACCTTCTTCATTTTCTTCGCTAAATCCAGCAGAAAGAATAATAAAAGCTTTTGTTCCCTTTTGCTCAGCCAATAATCTTACAGTATCAGGACAAAACTTAGCTGCAATGGCAAGTATAGCCATATCAACTTGTGGTAAATCATTCGGATTCTTAAAACTTTTCACACCTTGCACTTCGTCCTCCTTAGGATTTGCAACATATAAATCGCCATTAAATTTACCATCAATTAGGTTTTTAAGGACTTTCCCTCCGGGCTTTTGTATATTGTCTGAACCGCCTACAACTACAATGCTTTTTGGATCTAGAAGCTGTTTCGTTATCATAATTATGTATTTTTACTATTTTTTGAATTTAGCACAAATTTAGTAAAAAAAATGCTATGTTTAAGTTACGAATTGTAAGTAGAATTGTGAATTTAATTAACAATCAAAACTAAACAGCAAGAATACTAATCTATTTGAGAACTTACATTATTAAACATATTCTGCAACATATAATGCTTATCGTATGTTTTATATAATAAAAGACAAAAAAGTCTTTTATTAAACTAATTTATTTAAATGATGTTATTACCTTTGTGAACCAATTAACAATTAATTTCAATGAGCAGTTCTGTAGATAAAATACTAAGCCAAGGAAACCTTTCTAAAGAAGATTTAATCACTCTATTAAAAACGAATAAGGAAGATAGAAATAGGATCTTTACACATGCTGCAAAGATAAAATCTGACTATGTAGGTAAAAAAGTTTACTATCGTGGATTGATTGAAATGTCAAATATATGCAGTAAAAACTGTTATTATTGTGGCATTAGAATGGACAATAAAAATACAGAACGTTATGACGTTTCTGATTCTGAAATATTAGATGCAGTAAAATTTGCTCATGAAAATAAATATGCATCAGTTGTGTTACAAGCTGGTGAAATAAGTTCACCAGCATTTACAAGACGTATTTCAAATCTATTAAAGCAAATTAAGGAAGTCTCAAATAATGAATTAGGAATAACAATTTCTTTAGGTGAACAATCCGATGAAGTATATCAGGAATGGTTTGATAGTGGAGCTCACAGATATTTATTACGCATAGAATCATCAAATCCTGATTTGTATTATAAAATTCATCCTAAAAATGAAAAACACGATTTTGAAACAAGAATTAATTGCTTAAAATCATTACAAAAAATAGGTTATCAAACAGGTACTGGTGTAATGATTGGTTTACCATTTCAAACCTTTGACGATTTAGCAAGTGATTTGTTATTCATGAAAGATTTTGACATTGATATGTGTGGTATGGGACCATATATTGAACATGTTGACACACCTTTGTTTGAGCACAAAGATATGCTCATGCCCATTGATGATCGTTTTACTTTGACCTTAAAGATGATTGCGTTGCTAAGAATCATTATGAAAGACATAAATATTGCTGCTGCAACAGCACTACAGGCAATTGATCCTATTGGTCGAGAAAAAGCAATAAAAGTTGGAGCAAATATTATTATGCCTAATGTTACTCCCGGAATGTATCGTGATAGTTACAAACTTTACGAAAACAAACCTTGTACCGACGAAGAAGCTACAGATTGCACAAACTGCATGGAAATGAGAATTGGCCTTACTGGAGATGATATTGGATATGGTGAGTGGGGCGACTCAAAACATTATGCAAAACGAACTCAGAATGATTAAAATTTTAATGATATTTATCATTAGCTAATATTTTTCAAATTCCGTATATTTGTATCAATACAATTTGATATGAATCCATTCTGTTCAAATAATTTATACAATAATTTTGGCAAAGGCCTCTTCGAGTGCTGGATTTGCTAAACCCCTTCATTTTACCACATCAATTAGTAATTCATTAGGATAATTGGGTCCTGTTTGAATGTTTTCTCCTAATACTAATCTCAAATTTCTTAAAATGGAAGGTACAATATTCGATATAAAACATTTTGCTGTACACGATGGTCCAGGAATCCGCCAAACTGTATTTTTTAAAGGATGTCCCTTAAATTGTTGGTGGTGTCATAATCCGGAAAGTCAGAATAAAAATATAGAAACCTTTGTTAAAGTTAATAAGCTTGACGGAAAAGAATTTAAAAAAGAAGTTTCGATTGGTTATAAAATAACTGTTGATGAACTTTTTAAAGCCATTCATGGAGATCAAATATTTTTTGAAGAATCAGGTGGTGGAGTAACATTTTCAGGTGGAGAACCATTCATGCAAGCTGAATTTTTATTTGAATTATTAAAAATTTGTAAAGAAAATAAAATTCACACTTGTGTTGACACAACAGGTTTTGTTCCAATAAAATTATTACAAAAAACAGCAGAATTTACTGATTGCTTTTTATTCGATATAAAACTAATCGACAATTATTTACATCAAAAATTTACCGGTGTTGCTGTTGATAGTATTATTGAAAACTTATTTTGGCTAGATCGAAATGATAAAAATGTGATTCTGAGATTTCCTATAATTCCAGAAATAACAAATTCTACCAAAAATATTGAAGAAGTTAAATCTCTTCTCAAATCATTGAAAAATATTAAACGAATTGATTTGTTGCCTTATCACAACATCTCAAATGGTAAATACAATAGGTTTAAGAAAGAGAATAAAATGAATAATGCCGATCCTTTATCAGATGATGAAATGCTTCAGTTAAAAGCAGAATTTGAATCAATAGGATTTGAAGTTAGCATTGGTGGATAATTTTTCAATATTAAGTTGTCATGCTGAGCTTGTCGAAGTATGGCATCACTCTTCGACAAGCTCAGTGTGACAAACTATAAAAAAACTAAATCATGAATTCAAGAATAAAACAATTACGAAACCAAAGCTTAACAGCTATAAATAAATTATCGCCAGAACGCGCTCAACTGGTAACAGAGTTTTATAAAAGTGAAATAGCAAGTCAGGTTTCAACACCTATAAAACGAGCTTTGACTTTTAAGCATATTCTAGAAAATAAAAAAATATGTATTAATGTTAACGAATTGATTGTAGGAGAACGCGGACCTGAACCAAAAGCAACCCCCACCTACCCTGAAGTAAGTTTACACTCAATGCAGGATTTAGATATTTTGGATAAAAGACCCAAAGTGTGGTTCAGAGTTGACAATGAAACAAAAACAAGATATGAAAATGAAATAATCCCATTCTGGAAAGGTAATACACAGCGCGATAAGATGTTTGAACTCTTAGCAAAAGAATGGAAAGCAGCATATTCAGCAGGAATTTTTACTGAATTTCAGGAACAACGTGCACCAGGACATACGGTTGCAGGAAAAAAGATTTTTCAAAAAGGAATGGTCGATCTGAAAAAAGAAATTCAAAAATCAATAAAAAATTATAATAGTTCAGATGATCCTAAAGCTCAGGATAGAATTGAAGAATTAAAAGCAATGGATATTGCTGCAGATACAATTATTGCTTTTGCAAATCGGCATGCAGAAGAATTAAACAACTTAGCTAAGACTGAAAAAGATAAAAATCGAAAAGCTGAGCTAATTGAAATGGCAAGAGTTTGTAGAAAGGTTCCGGCAAATGCACCAGAAACTTTTCACGAAATGTTACAGCATTATTGGTTTGTTCATTTAGGTGTTATCACTGAGGTAAACCCTTGGGATTCATTTAATCCTGGCAGGTTGGATCAACATTTATATCCATTTTATAAGCAAGAAATTGAAAATGGTTCTTTAACAAAGGAATCTGCGATTGAATTGTTAGAAGCATTCTGGATTAAATTTAACAATCATCCTTCACCACCAAAGATGGGAGTTACAGCATTAGAAAGTAATACTTATACCGATTTCTCTCTAATCAATTTGGGTGGATTAAAAGAAGATGGAACCGATGCTGTAAACGAATTAACCTATGTTATTCTTGATGTAATAGAAGAAATGCGAATTCTGCAGCCAAGTTCAATGGTTCAACTTAGTAAAAAAAATCCTGATAAATTCATTGAACGAGCAATTAAAATTACCAAAACAGGATTTGGGCAACCATCTATTTTTAATACTGATGCAATTATAAAAGAATTGATGCACCAGGGAAAATCAGAAATTGATGCACGCAATGGTGGTGCAAGTGGATGTGTAGAGACCGGTGCATTTGGAACAGAAAGCTACATATTAACAGGCTATTTCAATTTGAATAAAATTTTAGAAATAACATTAAATAATGGTACTGATCCAAAAACAGGAAAACTTATTGGAATTGAAACTGGAGATCCACGATCATTCAAAAGCATAGAAAACTTAACAGAAGCATATAAACATCAACTTAATTACTTTGCTGATATTAAATTAAAAGGAAATAATATCATTGAAAAGCTATATGCAAAGAACATTCCGGTTCCTTTCTTATCATTAATTATTGAAGATTGTATCTCAAATGGATTAGATTACAATGCTGGAGGTGCTCGATACAACACAAGTTACATCCAAGGGGTTGGTTTAGGAAGTGTTACAGATAATTTAACATCAATTAAGTACAATGTGTTCGATAAGAAAAATGTTACTATGGATGAGTTATTAAAAGCTATGGAAGCCAACTTTGAAGGATACGATCAACTGCGTCATGATCTGATATATGAAACACCAAAATACGGTAACGATGAAGATTATGCAGACAAACTTGCTGTTGATGTTTTCAATATTTTTTATGATGCAATAAATGGGAAACCAACATATCGTGGTGGAAAATACAGGATTAATATGTTACCTACCACCAGTCATGTGTATTTTGGAAGTGTTATGAAGGCTACTCCTGACGGCAGAAAAGAATTTGAACCATTATCGGAAGGGATTAGTCCTTTCCAAGGTGCAGATAAAAAAGGACCTACAGCAGTCTTAAAATCAGCAGCAAAAATTGATCATATAAAAACTGGTGGAACTTTGTTAAATCAGAAATTCTCACCATCCTTTTTTAAAGACGATCAAAGCATTACTAAACTTGGTCATTTGGTTAGAAGTTATTTCCGCATGGATGGACATCATATTCAGTTTAATGTGGTAAGTGCTAAAACATTACGCGATGCACAAAAACATCCTGAAAAGTATTCTGATCTAATTGTTCGCGTTGCAGGTTATAGTGATTATTTCAATGACCTGGGAGAAGACTTACAAAATGAGATTATCAGACGTACTGAGCATGAAGAGATATAATAAGCTTCAAGACACAAGTCACAAGCTTCATGTAAATGGAAATTAGCTTGAGGCCTGTAGCTAAAAGCTTATAGCTTGTAACAAACAGCGCAGAAATCGATATTAGCAGAAAAATAATAAAAAGTACAACAGTAACATACAATTATCATCAACTATGAGAAAAATTATATTAACACCCCTAATTATCTTTGTTGCAATTTCAAGTCTTTTTGCACAAGGTACAACTGAAGACTATCGGCGAGCAGAGAAATTCTTACATTTTAATATTTATAATTTGGTTCAGAATCTGTACTTATATCCTAACTGGATAAATGAAACTAGTGATTTTTGGTATAAAACAGAATTTAATAACGGATATCAGTTTAAATTAGTTTTATCAGAAAAAAATAAAGTAAGTTCAGCTTTTAATCATCAAGAATTGGCCGAGGCTTTAGAAAAAGAATTGGATAAAATTGTAGATCCTGATTCTCTTCCATTTTCTAAAATTAAGTTTAAGGATAAAATGAATACAATCATGTTTAAAGTTGACACTTTAAACTTTAAATTTGATGTGAAAAAGAATATATTATCTCAATATACTCCTAAGAAAAACGATCTTAAAAAAAACGAGTCCAAATCTCCTGATGGAAAATGGATTGCATTTGTAAAAGATTATAATTTGTTTTTGAGAGATGCAAAAACCAAAGAAGAATTTCAATTAACCACAGATGGAATTGACCATTTTGATTATGCTTCTCCATTGGATTGGTATAAAATTGTTGACGAAGCAGTTGGAGATAAGTATGATCCTGGAATTTGGGTCGATTGGTCTCCCGATTCTAAAAAGTTTGTAGCAATTAAGCTTGACCGAAGAAATCCAAAAGAATTATATATGTATCAATCGATTCCTGATAGTGGTATGCGAGCTAAAGTTTGGTCTTACGAAAGATCTTTACCCGGTGAAAATCTACCACTGCAAGAGTTTTATATTTTTGATGTTGAGAAAAAGACAAATGTTAAAATAGATGTAGAACCATTTGAAGATATTTGGTCGAGCTTTGCTCCTGCCTGGACAAAAGACAGCAAAACATTCTACTTTGCTAAAATGGAAAGATATTATAAATCAATTAATTTTTATTTTACCAATTCTGAAAGTGGTAAAACTACCAATCCTATTCACGAAGAAGCAAAAACTATGATTGAGTATCAAATGGTAGATTGTGAGCTTGTGAATAATGGTGAAAAAATAATTTGGATGTCGGAACAAGATGGATGGAGTCACCTTTATTTATACGATAGAGAATCTGGAAAAATAATTAATCAAATAACAAAAGGTGAGTTTGTTGTTCGTGATATAATATATACAGACGATAAAAACGAAATCGTTTATTTTATTGCAAGTGGAAGAGAAAAAAATCGTGATCCTTATTTCAAACATTTGTATAAAGTAAATTTTGATGGAACAGGCTTAACTCTTTTAACTCCGGAAGATGCAGAACATGAAATCCAATTCTCCCCTGATTTTAAGTATTTTATTGATAATTTTTCTCGTGTTGATTTAAAGCCAAAATCAGTTTTAAGAAGACTTTCTGAAGGCAAATTAATTCGTGAATTACAAGAAGCAAATATTGATAAACTAATAGCTACAGGATGGAAATACCCGGAACGTTTTACAGTTAAAGCTCGAGATGGTAAAACTGATATCTATGGGATTTTACAATATCCATCAAACTTTGATTCTAGTAAAAAATATCCAATTATTGATAATTCATATTCCGGTCCACATGCAGTTAATGTTCCCAAATCATTCCGTCGTGGAATTTGGAACGACTGGACTCCCTTAGCAGAAGTTGGTTTTATTGTAATGCGAATAGATGGAATGGGAACAGCAATGCGATCTAAAGAATTCCATGATGTTTCATATAAAAACCTTGGAGATATTGGAGCTCCCGATCACATTACTGGAATCAAACAATTAGCTGATAAGTATTCATATATAGACACCAATAAGGTTGGAATATTTGGTCATTCGGCTGGTGGATACGATGCGGCACATGCTATTTTAACTTACCCAGATTTTTACAAAGTTGCCGTCGCAGCTGCAGGAAATCACGATCATAGAATGGCAAAAGCATGGTGGCCAGAACAATATATGGGCGAACCTGGAGATCATTACAATGAACAATCAAATTTAACAATTGCTAAAAATCTTAAAGGAAAATTAATGTTAGCACATGGTGATATGGATAATAATGTTAATCCTGCGTCAACCTATAGATTAGCGGCTGAATTAATTAAAAACAACAAAGATTTTGAATTGGTAATTACACCAAACGATAATCATGGAGATTTGTGGGGAAATAAATATTTCATTCGTCGAAGAATGGATTTTTTCGTGAAATATTTGTGGAATATTGAACCACCGAAAGAATTTGAATTTAAAGAATATTAAGGAAGTGAACTAAAGTTAAAAGAATCAAAAGCTCTTAAAAATCGTTTAAGCATATTAGCTCACTAGTCACTTTAAGAACTTGTGAATTAGAATTAAGAAATGTCAATTTACTAAGAAAACTAAATAGAAATAATAATCTAAAAAACATAAAATCATGTTTAATAAAGAAACTTACATCAACCGCCGCAAACAATTAAAATCACAATTCGATTCGGGCATTTTACTTTTCTTGGGAAATGAGGAAAGTTCAATGAATTACCTGGATAATACTTACCGCTACAGACAGGATAGTACTTTTGTATACTATTTTGGATTAGATTATCCTGGATTAGTTGGAATCATAGATTTAGATAATGATAAAGATTACATTTTTGGCGATGATCTAAGCATTGACCATATTGTTTGGATGGGTTCGCAACCAACTATTGCAGAAAGAAGTGAAAAAGCTGGAATTGAAAATACAGGCTCAATGAGTCAGATGCTTGACAATTTAAAATCTACAAAACAAAAGGGTCGCAAGATTCATTTCTTACCTGCTTATCGTCCTGAGCATCAAATTAAACTTTATAATTGGTTAGGAATTCCTATTAACGAAACAAATAAACATGCTTCTATTGATTTAATTGTTGCTGTTGGCGAACAACGCAATATTAAATCTACTGAAGAAATTGAGCAATTAGAACAAGTTGTAAGTGTAACTGCTGATATGCATCATGCGGCAATGCGTTTTGCAAAACCCGGAATGAATGAATTCGAAGTAGCAGCTAAAGTTTATGAAGTTGCACAAGCAGCTGGTGGCGATATTTCTTTCCCAATTATCGCAACAATTAACGGACAAACTTTACATAACCATTATCACGGGAATAAGATTAAAGAAGGTGATTTGTTTTTGTTAGATGCAGGAGCTGAAAACGAATTGCGTTATGCTGGTGATATGTCAAGTACATTCCCAGTTTCTCCAAGATTTACTGAAAAACAAAAAGAGATTTATAAGATAGCATTGAATGCACATAATGCATCAATTGAAGCTATTAAACCAGGAGTTAATTTTAAAGAAATTCACTTTACGGCTGCTCGCACTATTTTCGATGGATTAAAAGACTTAGGTTTTACCAAAGGAAATACTGAAGAAGCTGTTCAAGCAGGAGCTCATGCTCTTTTCTTTCCTTGCGGAACAGGTCATTTAATGGGACTAGATGTTCACGACATGGAAAACCTGGGTGAACAATACGTAGGTTATGCAGGTCAAGCAAAAAGTACATTATTCGGACTAAAATCTTTACGTTTAGGTCGTGAATTACAACCAGGTTATGTGGTAACAGTTGAGCCTGGGATTTACTTTATTCCTGAGCTAATTGATTTATGGAACTCACAAAATAAATTCACAGAGTTTATTAATTACAATAAGGTTGAAGAATATAAAAATTTTGGTGGAACACGTAACGAAGAAGATATCTTAGTAACTGAAACAGGTTATAGAATCTTAGGTACACCTTTAGCAAAATCAATTGAAGATGTAGAGAAAGAACGTGCAAAAGCGTTTGAATAAGACTATTCACACTTCGATAAACTCAGTGTGACAAAGTTCTTTAATCACGATCATACTGAGCCTGTCGAAGCATGACATCACTCTTTTGCGAATTCTCATCATACTCACTATCTTTATTAAAAAAATAATATGTTAGTAATTAGCGAACAAGACATAATAAATGCAGTAGAACCAATAGAGTTGGTAAATGCTATTGAAAAAGCATATATCATTCAAGATAAGGCAAGTACTTATATTCCTAACCGAGTGCATTTGAATACTGAGGAAAATACTTTATTAGTTATGCCCGGATTTATTGAGAGTGTATTTGGAACAAAATTAGTTTCTCTTTTTCCAAAAAACAGCGAAGTAAACAAACCTGTTTTAAATGGAGTTATGGTATTAAATGATGCTGAAACCGGAGAAGCTTTAGCAATTATTAATGGCAATAAACTAACCGCTTTGCGAACCGGAGCAGTTGGTGCAACCGCCGTTAAATACCTTGCTCCTTTTGGTGTTCAAACTCTTGGAATTATTGGTGCAGGGGTTCAGGCTTATCATCAGGCATTAGTTGTTATCGAGCAACGACTATTTAAAAAACTCATTATTTGCGATAAAAATTTAAGTAAAGCAGAAGTTGTAAAAGATGACTTAGAAAGCCGACTTGAAAACATCGAGATTATTGCAACAGATAATTCCAATCAATTGGTTTTAGATTCAGATGTAATTGTTACGGCAACTTCATCGAGCAAACCTTTATTTGATGTTGATATCGAGAAACTTGAAAATAAAGTTTTTATAGGAATTGGGTCTTACAAACCTGACATGCAGGAGCTTCCTTTATCTATTTATAAAAAAGCAAATAAGGTCTATGTTGATACTTTGCATGCAAAAGAAGAGTGTGGCGATATAAAAATTCCTTTAGAAAAAAGAATTATTAAAGATGAAGATATCGTTTCTTTTAGTTCTTTGCTAACAAGTGGAGAATTACCAGATGAATCATCAATGAAAGTTTTTAAATCTGTTGGAATGTCTTTATTCGATTTAACAGTTGCTGAGCTTATTTACAATAATGCAAAAGAAAAAGGTTTGGGTCAGGAAGTAAAAATCTAATCACACTTCGATAAATTAGGAGTGTCATACTGAGCTTGTTGAGCATGGAAACACTCTTCGACAGGATCAGAGTGACTACTAAATAAAATAATTATTAAAATTAATAATGAACAACATCTTAAAAAACTGGAAATGGAATCCACCAAAGGATTGGTTAAATATAAAAACCATTGATTTACATACAGGCGGCGAACCTTTACGTGTTTATACCGATGGATTACCTGAAATAAAAGGAAATACCATTCTTGAAAAAAGGAGATATTTTCGAGATAATTACGATTTTATCAGAACTGGAACAATATTCGAACCACGTGGTCATGCCGATATGTATGGTGCTATTATTACTGAACCAACTTCTGAAGATGCCGATTTTGGAACTTTCTTTTTACACAACGAAGGCTACAGTACCATGTGTGGTCATGCAATTATTGCTTTAACCAAATTAGTTTTAGATACTGGAATGATTCTAAAAGACGGCAACGAATCCGAACTAATTATTGATGCTCCACCGGGGAAAATCTATGCAAAAGCATTTCGTGAAAATGGAATTGTACAAAAAGTATCATTTAAAAATGTTCCATCATTTCTATTACTAAAAGATGAAGAAATTGAAGTTTCGGAAATTGGAAAAGTAAAATTCGATGTTGCTTTTGGTGGTGCTTTTTATGCATTTTGTGATGCCGATAAATTAGGCTTAAAAATGGATGAATCAAATTATAATAAATTAATTGATTACGGCAGAAAAATAAAATATGCTGTAATGGATAAATATGAAATTAAACATCCATTCGAAGAAGATTTAAGTTTTCTGTATGGAACAATCTTTACAGGAAAAGCTTTTGATCCTAAAAATCATAGTCGTAATGTTTGTATTTTTGCTGAAGGTGAAGTTGACAGATCCCCAACAGGTTCTGGAGTTAGTGCCCGAGCAGCATTACATTATGCAAAAAGAGAATTAAAACAAAATGAAAACATTACCATAGAAAGTATTTTAGGAACAACAATGGATGTGGAAGTTGTTGAAACAACTGAATATGGTTCGCATAAAGCTGTTATTCCAGAGGTTACAGGAACAGCATTTATTACCGGACAAAACGAATTTTATTTTGATCCTAATGATCCTTTCAAAAATGGTTTTATATTTAGATAATTTTTAGAAATCAATTAAAAATAGATAATATGTTCAAAAAAGTATTAGCAATTGTTGCAATCCTTGCGTTAGGATACCAATTTAATGCAAAGGCATGTACTGTTATAGCAGTTGGAAAAAAAGCTTCTGCAGATGGTTCAATAATAATATCACATACAGATACAGGACCAGACTCTAGAATATTTGTTGTTCCTGCACAAACTTTTAAACCTGGAGAAAAAGCTCCTGTGTATTGGGGAATACAAGATGCTTCCCTCCCATTACTAAACGATGGTGAAATTTTAGGATATATTCCACAAGTAGAAAAGACCTATAAGTATTTTCAATCGGCTTACTCGCACGTAAATGAGCATCAATTAGGAATTGCCGAAAGCACAACCGCTCAGCGCGAAGAATTGATTTGCATGAAAGGAGAAGGCAAACAAATTATGTCGATTGAGCAAGCTCAAATCTTTGCTTTACAGAGGTATAAAAATGCCCGTGAAGCGGTTCAGTTTATTGGTAATCTAATGACTGAGTATGGATTTATTCCATCAAGTGGTGATGGATCAGAAACTCTTGTAATTGCCGATACTGAAGAAGCATGGGTTTTTGAAGTTTTTGGAGTTGGTAAAGGCTGGGAACCTGAAAGTGGAAAACCTGGAGCTATATGGGCAGCCCAAAGGCTACCAGATGATCAAGCTACTATGATTCCTAACTGGAGTATCATAAAGCAAATCGATGCAAATGACACAGAAAACTTTATGGTTTCTGAAAACTATAAGCAAGAAGCTATTGATCGTAGTTGGTATGATCCAAATTCAGGAATGCCATTTATTTGGCAAGAAACTTATGCTCCACAGATTTCTGTAGAATATGCTACAAGCAGATTTTGGTTATTTCACCAAACATTTGTGCCTAATTTAAAAGAATGGCCAAACCGTTTTCCAGAAGGAAATCCTTATAAAGGAATCCAACCTTATTTTCAATATGTTGAGCCTTTATCAATTTATCCATTTTCGGTTAAACCAGAGAAAAAAATCTCAGTACAAGATGTTATCGCATTTCAACGTTCTACTTACGAAGGAACCATTTATGACATGACATATGATCCTAATTGGTTAGTTCCAGATGGAAAAGGTGGGTATGAAAAAAGCCCTTTAGCAACACCATTTCCTAGTAGTGAATTAAGAAAACTTTTAAAAATTACATATCGTCGACCTGTTGCACGCCATCGAGGACATTATGGAATGGTATTGCAACTAAGAGATTGGTTACCGAACGAAATTGGGGGTGTATATTGGGTATATTTAGATAACCCTTATTTTAGTCCTTATGTTCCTATTTATGCTGGAAACTTATCTACACATGAGTCTTACCAAACATATGATCCTAATAAATATAGTAAAAAATCAGCTCGTTGGGCTATCGATTTTGTTGATAATCTGGCTAATTTAAAATTTCAGCCAATTGCTGAAGATGTTAGAAAAGTAAGAACACCTTTTGAAACTAAAATGTTTGAAAATCAAAAGGCTCTTGAAGATGAAGCAATGAAGCTTTATAAAAAAGATCCTAAAACAGCTCAAGAGTATTTAACAAATTATTCAAATGAATTAATGAATGATGTAACTCAAATGTTCTTGGATTTAAGAAATCAAATTATTACTGATTACACAAACAATCACGAGTAGTTTTACTGTTATTCTGAGCAGAGCGAAGAATCTATTATTATATATATTTCAATCAGCCAGACAGACAGAAAAAGGAGAACAGGAATCTGCAAAGATTCCTGTCTTTAATTTATTATTATTATATTGTAACTATAATTTTAAGTAGTAGTTAATCAAAATGAGCACTAACACAAATAAAGTAAAATTAGGATTGGCTTTCCCAAACGCGATATTGTTTGGACTTGCTTTGATCTTTTTTGGTTGTTTTGGATTATATAACACTTATTGGACTCAGTTATATGTAATTACACCTGGATTAATTCTTAAGACGGTGTTTTTATTTATACCTATTCTTTTAGGCTTAATTCCTCTTACTTCAACTAAACATATAGAATTTGATAATGAAAATATTTATTCATTTAATCAATTGTATTCTTTTATTAAAATCGGGAGTACCTTTAGAATAGACGAATTTAACGGGATTTCAGTTCGAAAAGGAAAAGAAATATTTGATATTGAATCTGAACAAGGTGCTTTGGCAAAACCTGAATATTCTTTTAAATTTTATGATATTATACTGAGAGATAAGGAAGGGAATTATACACTTCTAATTAGAAATATTGGAAGCCAAAAGAATGCTAAAATTATATTCAATGAAATTCGCAGCCGCACAAATTATGAGTACTTATTAAATTAATATACTTACATAATCTACATTTATCTGCCCTATAACGCCGACATCAGTAATTCCAGCATCAAACATAATTCAGTAATTATTTTGTAAAAACTTTAAAAGTTTTTAATATATGATTTAACCTGATAATTAAACTATTATAAATTTAAATTGTTCAATTAAATAAAAGTGGAATCAATATTTTAGACATTTTATTGTTTACATTGAATTATTGTGTTTTGGTCAAAAACTTTTAACAAAAAAAAAATAATTAAGTATAATAATTAGAAAAGGCGAATATTATGAAAAAATATTTACTTGGTTTAATTATTTTATGTAGTACTGTTAATGTTTTTTCATTAGAGAAGAATGTTCTTGTAATTCATTCTTATCATCAAGGACTTGAATGGAGTGATTCAATTTCTAATGGCATTATATCTGTCCTTAATAATTTCCCGGAATTAAGAGTTCATTTCGAATATTTGGACACTAAACGAAATACTTCTAATATTTATTTAAAGAGTTTCGTTGAACTTTATCGTTCTCGAACAAGCAATATTAAGTATGATGCCATTATTGCTGCTGATAATGCGGCTTTTGATTTTATGATAAATTATAGAGATGAGTTTTATCCTAATGTACCAGTATTTTATTGTGGAGTAAGTTATTTGGATTATTTACAAATTAAAGACATAAATGGATTTTATGGGTTTTCGGAAAATCCGGATCATAAAGGAACTATAGATCTAATAATGAACCTTTTCCCGGAACGAAAAAAAATACTGATTATTAATGATAAAACACTTACAGGAAGAAAAGTAAGACAAGAATTAGATTCGTTATTATTTTTATATAATGATAAATTGGAATTTGAAATAATTGACGATTTTTTTATTGATGAATTAGAAGAAAGAGTTTCTCAACTGAGTGATGACTATACTATTTATTTATTGGCAATTAATAAAGATAGAAATGGGAATTATTTATCTTTTAAACATGGAATAAAAATAATAAAAGAAAGTTCAAATGTTCCAATTTTTGGGTCTTGGGACTTTTATTTAAGAAAAGGAATTGTAGGAGGCCAAATATCACACGGAATGGATCAGGGACGCGATGTTGCACAACTAGCATATAATTATATTTCAAACAAGAACACAAACCCACCTGTTATTCAGAAAGGGAGAACAAGATTATGTCTGGATTTTAATATGTTAGAACAGTATAATATTAGCAAACGCTCGATTCCAAAGAATGCTATTATAATTAACAAACCTAAACTTACAGCAAAACAGGTGCTTGGAATAAAAATAGGTATTGGCACTATACTCTTTTTGGTATTTGTATATTTTTATATTCAACGTAAAGTTCAAGCGAAAAAATTAAAAAAGCTGGTTGAAAAACGTACATATGAATTAAAAACAACAAATAAGGAACTTGAAAAAATTAACCAAAGCAAAAATGAAATTATAAGTATTGTTGCACACGATTTGCGCAATCCAATTGGAAACATTAACGCATTTTCTAAATTAATGCTTGAAAGAGAAGCACAAAATTTAAGTCAAAAAAATCTAGATAAAATAACTTATATAAATGATATATCAAGCTATATGCTTCGTTTAGCAGATAATTTATTAGATATATCAGTAATTGAATCGGGAGTGCTTAAACTTGATTTAAATACATTAGATTATGTTTCATTTATTAAAGCTGAAGTGCAAAAAAACAGAGCTACAGCTTCTCATAAAAATATTAGTATTGAGATAAATTGTCCAAATACAGAAATTATCCTAAATTTTGATGAAATAAAAATCCAACAAGTAATAAATAACCTTATTTCGAATGCCTTAAAATACTCAGATAGCGGTGATATTATTAATATTAGTGTTATGCTAAAAGATAATATTGTTCTTACATCTGTAAAAGATATGGGCCCAGGGATATCAAAAAAAGACTTTGAAGATATTTTTAGAAAATTTGCTCAATTAAAAACAAACAAAGTTTCAACCGAAAAAGGCACGGGTCTTGGACTTTCAATTGTAAAAGGGATAATTGAAGCTCATGGTGGTAAAATATATGTCAAAAGTGATTTAAATAACGGTGCTGAATTTATTTATGAATTACCTGTGCTTAATCTATAAAATTTTGAGGATAATATATACCAGCATGAATAACTTTACTATTTCAGCATCAAAAATATCCGAAATTTATTTTATAAACCTACTAGTTTTTGACGATTGAAAATCCAATAATTAAACTTTTAGAAAGTCAATCAATCTAAATTTAAGTATATTTTTAAGAACAATAACAAAAGCGTACTATTACTGTACGATATTGAACCATTCTTACTTAACAAAAATATCTGCATTCATCTGATTACAAGACAATAAAATACATTGGTTTATTTTTTGTAATTAGGCAGGTATCACAATAAATATATTCAATTATGCTATTAAATTATTTTACAACTGCATTTAGAAATTTAATAAAAAATAAAATCTTTTCAGTTATAAATATTGTTGGATTAGCAATCGGGATTACTGCATGTCTACTAATCTCTTTATATATTAATTATGAAAGAGCTTATGATAGTAATGTCGATGATATTGATAATTTATATCGTGTTTTATATGAACGTAAACCAGAAACTGGAGAAAAAGTACAATTTGCATCAGCAAGTCCAACTATAGGACCAGCTATTCAAGAGAAGTTTCCTGAAATTGAAAAGTTTGCACGCGCATATCGTATTGAAGGTGTTTTTACAATAGATGAATTATCGTTCCGTGAAAAAAATATGCTATGGGCTGAACCAAATTTCCTAGAATTATTTTCATATAAAATGATTTACAAATCATCGGATAGTTTATTGAATGAGCCAAATACAATGCTTATTTCTGATAAAATTGCTAAAAAGTATTTTAGTGATAGAAATCCTACTGGAAAGATCTTAAAACTTAATGGAAATCATTCATTCAAGATAGTTGGTGTTTATAAATCACAACCATCAAATATGCATTTTGATGCAGATATTCTTTTATCATACATAAATTGGGAAAATCAATTAGGTGAAAATGTTAAAACATTTGGATGGGTATACAGTGGTTTTTACACTTATGTAAAATTGAAGGCTGGAACTGATGTAACTGAAATCAATAAAAAAATAGAAGATTTTATTAATGAAGAATTAGGTGAATTTATGGAGTTGTACAAATTAAAAATAGGGTATAAACTTCAAGCAGTGAAAGATATTCACCTTACATCGCATTTCATGCATGAATTAAAACCAAATGGAACTAAGAATTCGATTATTTTTCTTAATACAATTTCGTGGTTTATTATTTTAATTGCATGGATAAACTTTGTTAACCTTCTTACAATAAGCTCTATAAAAAGATCCGCAGAAATTAGTTTAAGAAAAGTTTTAGGTGGAACAAAACAACAATTAATTAAGCAATTTTTATTAGAATCATTATTGATTAATTCCATTGCTTTAATATTATCTTTTGTGTTTATTGAAGGAAGCTTTCCTTTCTTTTCAAGACTTACAGATATTCCCATAAATTATATCATTTGGAATAAGATGTGGTTTTGGCAAAATGTTCTATTCATATTCTTAGTAGGCACATTTCTGGCCGGTTCATATCCTGTATGGGGGATTTTATCAAAGAAAATTGTTGCAACGCTAAGAGCAGGATTTACTGGATCGAAAAGAGCCGTATTTCTTCGTAAAGTGTTGGTAATATTTCAATTCTTTATGGCTGTAATTTTAATTGCAGGGACTATTAGTGTATTTAAACAATTACAATATTTAAAATCTCAAGAATCTGGAATTAATAAATCTGACATTTTAATTATTAACACACCTAATATTATGGCTGATGATATTTTGAATCATCGTAAAGCTTTTAAGGAAGAAATTTCAAAATATCCATTTGTACACAGAACAGCGTTTTCGTCTGTAACACCCGGAATGCATAATATGTTTAATCGAGGAGGAATATATAAACTTGGAGATGATCCTGCTTCCGGGGAGAATTATAGAATAACAGAAATGGATCATAATTTCATGAATGTTTACTCAAATATTTTTATTGCAGGTCGTAATCTCTCTGAAAACTATAATAAAGATCGTAGCTCTGTTATAATTAATTTAGCAGCTCTAGAACTTTTAGGATTTGAAGAACCAGAAAGTGCTATTGGTGAAAAAATTATGATTCGAGAAGAAGAAAATACGATTATTGGCGTAATCGAAAACTTTCATCAAGAATCTCCTAGATTAGATTTTGAGCCGCAAATATTTCGACTGGCTCAACGGTTTAATGGGTACTTTTCTGTAAAACTATCAAATACAAACGATTTAAAGAAGATTCAAAAAGAAATCGAAGCTCAATACAAAAAGTTTTTCCCTGGGAATCCATTTGATTATTATTATTTAGAAGATTATTATAAAAATCAATATAAATCTGAAGTTCGCTTTGGAAAAGTATTTGGAGTATTCTCGCTACTAGCATTGTTTATAACATCGCTTGGAATTTTAAGTCTGTCGGCATTTTCAGCAGCACAGCGAAAAAAAGAAATTGGAATAAGAAAAGTTATGGGTGCAAGTATGAGTCAAATATTGGTTATGCTATCGAAAAATTATATTTCGCTCTTAATAATATCCTTTGTTTTAGCTATTCCTGTAATATTTCTTGCTGTAAATAAATGGCTAAACATTTTTGCAAATAGAATGGAATTGTCAATATGGATTTTTATTATTCCAATTGTTTTAGTATCAGTCTTTAGTTTAATTACAGTTGTTTATCAATCTTATAAATCAGCAAAAGATAATCCTGCGAACTCTTTAAGATATGAATAACTATTTGAAAAAAATAAAGAGGGTGTCCAAAAATTGACTTTTTGGACACCCTCTTACTCATAAACTGGAAAAACAACTCAACAAACCGACTTAATTTTCAAACTTGCTTTTAGAAATTCTTTTTTTATATTTCCAAAAGTATCATGAACAGACGTAATTTCCTTTGCTAAATAAGCTTTGGTCCCGGCAAATGAAAAACCTGAATTAAAATTTCCTTTTGCAGCATTGAATAAAGCTTCGGCAATACAAAACGAAACTGTTTTAAAGTCGCAGGTTTTAAGACATTTCCATGGACAATTTACAGGTTTCCGTATGCCTAATTTAATTTGCTGTACAAATTTATTGCTAATAACTCTTCCAGGAAGGCCAACAGGACTATCAATTAAAGTAATATCATCTTTATTACAAGTTAGGTAATTATTTTTAAATTTATTAGATGCATCACATTCTTTAGTTGTAACAAAACGTGTTCCCATTTTAACTGCGCTAGCTCCTGCTTCTAATATTTCATACATATCTTTACCTGTATAAATACCTCCTGCTGCAATAACTGGAATCTTCTTATTATACTTTTTACTGAAAGGCTCTAATTCTCTAATAGTATCTTTAATTAAACTTGACAAAGGAATTACACTGCTTTCTAATACTTTTCGTCGAAATCCTAAATGTCCTCCAGAAAGAGGCCCTTCCACAACAATTCCATCAGGTATTCGATTATATTTATCAGACCAATTTTGAAAAATAAGACTAGCGGCTCTGGCCGACGAAACTTTAGGAATAAATTTGGTTAAAGTATTTTCTAAAATCGAAAAATCTATATCAGGTTTTTTTAAAGGTAAACCTGCAGTCAAAAAAACAATATCAACTTTTTCTTCAAGTGCTATTCGTAATAAATCATCGAAATCAGATACGGCCAACATAATATTAACACCAATTACTCCATTTGACTTGTGTCGGGCATTTCTAATCTCTTTTCTCAATGCAATTTTATTACATTCTCTAAAATTACTTTTATAATTAGGTTCTGTCATTCCAATTCCTACTGCCGAAATTACACCAACTCCTCCTTCGTTTGCAACCGCTGACGCCAATCCTGATAGAGAAATACCAACTCCCATTCCACCTTGAATTATCGGAGTTTCAATTCTTAAATTTCCAATTTTTAATTCTCTCATAATTATTCATTTTATAAAACTTCTTTAAATATTTTTCTGAAATGATATCCGTAAATCGAATATGTAATTGCTTTAATAAATGCCTGTGGTCGCTTAAATAAACTCCAGAAAACCAAATTCCAATAAGATGCTCTGAATTTATCTACAATACCAAGAATTACAACCGATTTAAGAAATGCGATGATAATTGAAAATGAAATCTTTTTTTTATATTTTATTGTGGGCTGAAATCGCTTCAAGAAATCTAACACACGCTTATAATATGATTTTCCTGAATAAATCTGCTTGAGAATGTTTTTATAACCACTAATAAGTTCTCCTTTATTCATTTTAGGAATAAAATTTAATGTGTAATCTGTATTGTCACCACTAATTTCTTGAATGATTCTACCTTCATTTTTTAAACGCTTATATAATCTGGTTTTTCTTGGAGCATTCAACAAACCAACCATTGCTGATATTATTCCGCTTTTCTCAATAAAATCAATTTGATTCTGAAAAACACGTTTTGAATCATTATCAAAACCTACTATAAAACCACCAGAAACTTCAATACCGTGATCCTGAATTATTCTTATGCTTTGCACTAAGCTTCGGTTTTTATTTTGAATTTTATTGCACTCTGTTAAGCATTCATCTTCTGTAGTTTCAATCCCAATAAATACTGATTCAAATCCTGCACAAACCATTAAATCAATTAATTCCTTATCATCTGCTAAATCAATAGACACTTCTGTTGAGAAACTAAAAGGGTGATTTTTACTTTCCATCCAATCAACTACTTTAGGTAATAAATCATTTTTTAATATTTTTTTATTCCCAATAAAATTATCATCGACAAAGAAAACGTTCCTGCGCCAACCTGAATCGTAAATATTTTCTAATTCACTAATTATCTGACCAGATGTTTTTGTTCTAACTTTATGCCCAAGTAATGCCGTTATATCGCAAAATTCACAGCTAAAAGGGCAGCCACGAGTAAATTGAATATTTAACGAGCTATACTTTTTTTGCTTAATTAAAGAATAGTCAGGCAAAGGCGAATACTCAATTTTCGCATATTCGTTTGTTTTGTATACTCTTTTTAATTCTCCTTTTTGTAAATCATTTAAAAATTTTGGTAAAGTAATTTCTGCTTCGTTTAATACAAAGTGATCTATTTTTGTAAATCGTAAATGTTCAGCAGTAAAAAGTGGGCCACCTGCAACAATTTTAGCATTTAGCTTTTTACATTCCCAAATAATATCAAAAACTGATTTTAACTGGATATTCATTGCGCTTATAAAAACAAAATCTGCCCAAATAATATCCTTTGGTCTTAAAGATTCAACATTAAGATCGACCATTTTTTTCTCCCATGTTTCAGGCAATAAGCTTGATACAGTAATTAATCCTAGTGGCGGGTTAACAGCTTTTTTTGAAATAAATTTTAAAGCATGCTTAAAGCTCCAGAATGTATCGGGATATTTAGGAAATAAGAGTAGCACTTTCATAGTTATATTTTTAGATATGAATATTAAAATTGCTTGAAAAAGAATTTTTTATGCTTCTTGATACTAAATCTAAATTGTTAAATGTAGTTGATAAAATCTGATGACCTTCCTGCATAAATTCCCTAAATGCGGTACTGTTGTTTGTTTTGTCAAATTTTGTTGGGTGCCTTAGATTAAAAAGATTAATATATTTAATTGTTTTATTGGTTGCTTTATAATGCAGATTTATAATTGTTTCGACTCCAAAACGTGAAGGTTTTATTCTTTCTAATACTGGTAAAATATCTTTTTTTCGAACTGCTCTCTGTCCAGAGAAGAATTTAAATGGATTAATATTGTGATTAATTCTTGTATCAGTTGCTTGACCAAGAACCATATCAATTCTATTCTTAATAACTGGATTTACTAATTTGAATATGTGTTTTTGTGTAAGATTCTTAAGATCGGCATCAATAAATACCAGATATTCTGAATTTGAATTCTCAATTCCTTTTGCTAATGCATAACCCTTACCTTTGTTTTCAGAAAAATGAATGTCTTTAAAATCGATTCTATGTTTTAAAGATCTTATGATACTCTCTGTGTGGTCTTTAGAACCATCATTTACAACTATAATTTCGTTTATAATATTTATCTTTGATATAATTAAGAGAATATTTTCAATATTTTCTTCTTCGTTATATGCACATACTATTGCTGATAATGAGTTCATTCGTTTTATGATTTTATTTAATCACAAAACTATTGGGAATAAGCAATCTTAAAAAATAATAGGGATATATGAGGCAAATATAGGGAGGAAGTAATGGCTTTAGGGATAAGGAAATAAGAATAGCAACTATATATAAATGCTATATCAATTTCTTAAACTCATTAATGTATTTTTGAGAAACGAGAACAGGAAAATCAATTTTATCAAATCGCAATTTATAGCCTTGCGAACTTCCGGTAATTTCTTCAATATAATTCTTATTAATTATATAAGCTCTGTGACACTTATAAATGAAATCAAACTCAAGAAATAATTGTTCAGCTTTTTTTAAGGTGCTCCGCACCATTTGACTTTTTACTTCGTTATTACTACAATAAAATACTTCAATATAGTTATCAGCAGATTTAGCCAATATAAATGCATCAACTTTTACTGTTAAACTGTCCTTTTGATATTCTGATTCAAAACAAACTAACTTTTCTTTTAAATTCCTATTATCTTTTAGCCTTATATTGAGCCTAACAGCAGACTTTAAGTGTGATCGTAATAGTCTATCCTGATTTATTATAATTAAAACTGCTACCGGCAAGAATCCAAGAAGTAGTATTCTACCAATTAATCCAAAACTAATATCGATAACTTCAAATAACTTTGTATAGAACAGAAAATCACTTATTGATATTGAGAATAAAATCCATATATTCCATACAATCTCTTTTTTGATATTCCATTTACGTTGAATAAAAACTCTTTGGAAAAGGCTTGGTAGAATTATAAGATTTAAACTTAATGTTAAAAATGTAGATGCTGCAAGTCCTGTTATCAAATAAAAAACATCTAATTTACTGTATGAACTGTAATCAATAGGTTGGAATAATAATAAAAACAACAAGACACCAATGCTTATAAAAAAGATAATTTTAGCATTATGTCTTAAGTCATCATTAAAAGGATATGGTTTATTTAAAAATTCAAGCATTGTACTTATCTTAAAAGAGGTAATATTAACGAAAATAAGAATAAAATATTACATTCTCAATCCACTAAAAGAACAATAAAAGATATAAAATGAAATCCTGTAAATGCTATACGATACGAATAAAGAAAAATATGATAATTATATTCTTTACAGATTCTTGCTTCATTTAATTGAACATAACTTTTTTATTTGAGTAAAGCTGCATTTTTGATATCTTCACAAAAAAGAAAATTTCTATGAATCTAATTGCATATTTGAAGCAGCCCTTTCCAAAAGCTGAGAATAAATGGAAAGTTATACTGCTTATAAGTCTTTTTGTATCATTATTTTTAATTATTTTCCAACCTTTTGATATAAATCTTTATAGAGATAGTAACAAGTTGCTTGTTCTTTCGGGATACGGATTGGTAACTTTTTTTATCTTAATTTTTGACATGATTATTCTCGAAAAGATTTTTAATACATTTTATAATGAACAAAATTGGAAAATCTGGAAAGAATTTATTTCTCTAATCTGGGTTATCTTCACTATTGGCTTAGGAAATGCAATATTCACTTCATTTATATTTGGTTTTTATTTTGAAACTGGCATAAGATTTTATGTTCAATTTCAAGTAATTACCTTGGTTGTTGGAATAATTCCTATAACAATTCTTATTATAACTAAGCAAAAATACTTATTAAGCAAGCACTTAAATTCAGCAAAGTATTTAAATAAGAGCTTGGATGAGGGAAAAAAACATTCAAACAAATCACAATTTATTCGATTCTTAGCCAACAATGAAAAAGATTTTATTGAGTTTGATATAAATAACTTTCTATATATTGAATCATCGGGTAATTATGTTGAATTGTATTATTCCGAAGATGATAAAATCTTACGAAAAACATTTCGAAGCACTTTAAAACGATCATTAGATTTTTTCGCAGATACCCACGAAATAATTCAATGTCACAGAGCATTTATAGTGAATACAAGCAAAATTATAAATGCAAAAGGAAACTCTCAAGGCTTAAGACTTAGCATTGAAAACAGCGATACAGAAGTACCAGTTTCGCGTGGTTTTGTAAATGATGTAAAGAATAAAATCAATTAAATTACACTTATAATATTTGATTGACTTATTTCTATAGATTTAATCTTTTCATTAACTCGCTTTTGTAAATTGTTCCAATCGAGATTTCTTTATCACCTATATGAATTTGATTGAGCTCAATTTTATCAATTTTTAGTATATTTATTATATACGATTTATGAACTCTAATTAGATTCTCGTTTGTTAAAGATTTTTCAAATTCAGCCATCGTTTTTCGGGCTACAATCTTTTGATCGGCGGTAAATACCTTTAGATAATTACCAAAAGCTTCAACATACAAAAAATCTGAATATTTCACTTTATATACAGAGCTATCTTGCTTTATAAAGATATGATTAGCATCATCATCTTCTTGATCTTGTTCATTATTTTCTTTAACCGAAATCGGTTCTTCACTTTTATTAGAGCCTAATGTATCTATAGCCCTATTAACAGCTTTTAAAAATCGATCAAACTTTATAGGTTTTAACAAATAATCGGTTACACCATATTCATAGCTTTCCATTGCAAATTCAGAATATGCCGTTGTAAAAATAACTTGCGGTTGAAACTTAAGTGTTTTTAAAAAATCTATTCCTGAAAGATCAGGCATATTTATATCAAGAAAAATTAGATCTACTGAATTAGAATGCAAGTAGTTAATTGCTTCCATTGCATTTTTACAATTCGAAACCAGCTCAAGGCTTTGAACTTGAGAAATGTACTTTTCCAACACTTTATGAGCTAAAGGCTCATCGTCAACGATCATACATTTTACTCTCATAATTCTATTCTTAACATTACTATAAAAGTACCATTTTCGGAGCTGATGACTAATTCGTATTTATCTTTATACAGTAGTTCCAACCTTCTTTTTACATTTTCAATTCCAATACTAATTTCTTTTTTAGCAATATCTATACGGGTTGCAGCAATATTGTTTTTTGTACTAAAAGTGAGTTTGTTTTCTTTTAACTGAACAGTAATATCAATTATATTTTGAGATGAATCTGAACTTATTCCGTGCTTAAAACAATTCTCAACAAATGAAATAAGAATCATTGGAGCAATTGTTTTTGTCTCGAATTTGCCATCTTTTTTATAATTAATATCACAAATCTCGCTCACACGCAATGTTTCCAGCTCAATATAATTATTAATAAATTCTAATTCCTGTTCCAAGGTAACAAATTTCTTTTTCGACGATTCTAAGTTATATCGCATTAAATCGGATAGCGTTAAAATAGACTCCCCTGCTTTTTCTGCATCAATAATAGTTAGCGAATAGATATTGTTTAATGAATTGAATAAGAAATGCGGATTCAGTTGTGATTTTAGAGCTTCCAATTCTGCTATAGCATGTTTTGCCTCCATTTCTTGTAAATCGTGTTC
>Ga0209692_10000772_pt1 | contig 58616 bp, 56 predicted proteins | sample tdDd472_FD_187129 | JGI IMG/M metagenome (GOLD analysis project Ga0209692, IMG submission 187129) | Marine sediment microbial communities from the Atlantic coast under amendment with organic carbon and nitrate - tdDd47.2 (SPAdes)... | ecosystem: Environmental > Aquatic > Marine > Coastal >... | reverse complement strand
AAGGTTCTGGATCATATAAGTCAGGGCACAGGCTGTATCTGCCATGGTATCTGTTCCATGGAGAACAACAAAACCGTCATATTCATGATGATGTTTGTAAATCTCCGTAGCGATTGCCGCTCTGTATTCCGTGGTCATATCTGTACTGTCGATACGTTCCATTTCTGTAAAAGAGAGATCTGCAAGTTTCTCGATATTGGGGACCTGATCGATATAACTGGTAACTGAGGGCACCAAGGTACCGGAAGCATCGGGTTTCTGGCTTATTGTGCCGCCTGTGTCAATTATGAGGACCTTTTTCATTTGATCTCCTCCCTTATGGCTTTTAGCAGGGAAAACTCATCGAGAGTATCTTGCCCCAGTTCCCAGATCATAACTCCACGGAGTTTGTTTTCAATAGCATAATTTGTTTTTTTCTTTACCATATCAATACCATTATAATAATAACCGCCAGCTTCATCCTGGTCAGTTTTTATCGTGAATGAATCGTTTATATCGCTATAGATCATTGTTTTTGTCCAGTACTGAGGATCGAGACCGCTGTAAATCCTTCCGTAAAAGGGTATCCCCAGATTTATCTTTTCCGGTAATACATTATACTTAATCTGTAGATATTCTGCCGCTTCAACGGCGCTTTCATATGTGGAATGACGACCATAAAAATCATATGCCATGAGGTTGATAATATGGAGATTATCGTATATTTCCTGCTTTAGAGGCCTGTAGCGACTGACAGCAGCACTCACTGTTTTTCCGGCAGCTGAGAAAAGAGAAACAGACTCTTCTATCAATAGAGAGAAATCATCAATTTCACTTTCTGTTTTGGGAAATTCCCAGTCAAAATCAATTCCTGAAAAATTATGTGCACTACAGAATTTCAGAAGGTTGGAAATAAATGTCTGTCGCAATTCTTCTGACTCTGCAATTGGTGCGAACAATTCCGATGATCCGGAAACGGCAATAATTAGATTTGTTCCATAAGAATGTTTGATATTCTTGAGCCTCGAAAGATCTCTGTCTTTGATTCCCGACAGGTCCAGAGAACCCTCTGCTGCTGGTTTTATTGAAAAATATATGATGTCACTTACATTTTCCCCATACCAGTTTTCAATAGAACTGTATTGATATGTGGGGGGGAGAGTATTGTAACTGTTTTTCAGATTTAACTGCGAAATGTGACGCACAGCATCATAAGTTGGAGTAAAAGCCGAGATATCTAAAACATCACCTCCGACAGCCCTTTCGGAACTCTCTAATCGATAAGAGGGCAGATAACCTGTAATTCTGAAAGATGTTGCGGAAAGAGTAAAAATGCAGATAAGCAAAATGGTCGTTAATAAGAATCTTTTCAAATAGAGCTCCACGATATATAGTAAAAACCCCGCAGCAATGTGCGGGGATAATTGTTTGATTAGAAGTTACAGTTTTTAGGTGTCCTTGCATAGGGGATAACATCTCTGATATTTGCCATGCCGGTCACATACTGAATCATTCTTTCGAATCCCAGACCGAATCCCGCATGGGGCACAGTTCCGTACTTTCTGAGATCCAGATACCAATCATAATCTTCTTTGATCAGTCCCAGTTCTTCGATACGGGAGATGAGAGTATCATAGGAATCTTCTCTTTCCGACCCACCGATAATTTCACCGATACCCGGAGCAAGTACATCCATTGCACGAACTGTCTTTCCATCATCATTCATCTTCATATAAAAAGCTTTTATCTCTTTAGGGTAGTTGTAGACGATAACAGGTCTCTTGTAGACCTCTTCAGAAAGAAATCTCTCATGCTCTGAAGCCATATCGATGCCCCATGATACAGGAAACTCGAATTTTTTACCTGATTTAATCAGTTCGTCGATCGCCTCGGTATAAGTCACCCGGGCAAAATCAGAATTGACAACAGCTTTTAACTGATCGAGAATCCCTTTGCTGACCCATTTGTTGAAAAATTCCATATCCTCAGCACAGTGCTCAAGTACATATTTCAGAATATATTTGAGGAACTCTTCTGCGAGATCCATATCTCCATAAATATCACAGAAAGCCATTTCCGGCTCTACCATCCAGAACTCCGCCAGATGTCGAGTTGTATTTGAATTCTCAGCTCTGAACGTAGGACCGAAAGTATAGACATCTCCTACTGCTGTGGCATATGTCTCGGCAGAAAGCTGACCACTTACAGTGAGTGAAGCTTTTTTACCAAAAAAGTCACGGCTGTAATCAATACCGGCTTTGCTGTTGAAAGTGTGGAAGGGAAGAGTCGTTACCTGGAACATCTCTCCGGCACCTTCGGCATCGCTGGCAGTAATAATCGGAGTGTGAAGGTTAACAAAACCTTTCTCCTGATAAAACTTGTGAATGGCGAAAGACATGGCGCTTCGCACACGGACAACGGCTCCGTAAGTATTGGTTCTCCCGCGAAGGTGACCGATATCTCTGAGAAACTCGTTTGTATGTCTCTTTTTCTGCAGGGGATAATCTTCGGGACAATCGCCGATTATTTTTATTTCATCTGCTCTTATTTCGACAGACTGGCCTTTTCCCGGAGATTCAACAAGAATCCCTTTTACCTCTATTGATGCACCGGTAGTAACCCGGGCGAGGATTGACTCATCTGTAACGATCTCTTTGTCTACGAAGACCTGCAGATTGCTCATGCAGGAACCATCATTTATAGCTATAAAAGCATTGGTTTTCGAATCTCTGCAGGTCCGAACCCAACCCTTTACTGAAATTTGCTGCTCTGTAGCTTCTGTTTTTAATAATTGTTTAATTCTCATGGTGGTTATTATATCTATAACCACTTATTCAACGCAACGAAAACTTATAAAAAATGGCCAGAAACATTCGAAAAAATCATTAAAAGACTTTACAAAAAAAAGCAAAAGAGTATATCATCTGCAAGGTATCTATCCTGATGGTGTAATTGGTAACACACCAGATTCTGGTTCTGGCTTTGGGGGTTCAAGTCCTCCTCGGGATGTAGGATGTGATAGATATTGCATCTAAACACGGTGGCGTAGCTCAGTTGGTAGAGCAATCGGCTCATATCCGGTCGGTCAGGGGTTCAAGTCCCTTCGCCACTATAAAAAATCTAAAAAGCTTCCTTTCGGGGAAGCTTTTTGCTTTATAATAACTCTGCGAAGGAACTTGAACCGCGAGCTTACGCCGAGCAAGTGCGAGGAATAGCAGCATGGATGCTGCGACAGTGAACGAAGGCGGCTTTTTAACGTAGAACAGGATGTTCGAAGTTTAAAAGTCAAGTCCCGAATTTTCAGAAATTGACTCATATTTCTTCAACGAAATGATTTTAGCACTCCCTTCGCCACTATAAAAAATCTAAAAAGCTTCCTTTCGGGGAAGCTTTTTGCTTTATAATAACTCTGCGAAGGAACTTGGGCCCCGAAGAGAACGCCGAGTGATAGCGAGGAATAGCAGCATGGATGCTGCGACAGTGAACGAAGGCGGCTTTTTAACGTAGAACAGGATGTTCGGAGTTCAAAAGTCAAGTCCCGAATTTTCAGAAATTGACTCATATTTCTTCAACGAAATGATTTTAGCACTCCCTTCGCCACTATAAAAATTCTAAAAAGCTTCCTTTCGGGGAAGCTTTTTGTTTTATAAACTCTTGCGAAGGGACTTGACCCACGCAGTGAGCTGCCGAGTAATCATCCTATCAGAAGCGCTGAGCGATAGTGAGGAACAGCTCATAAGTTGAAATATCTAACATTTTGGGCTGGGCATCTCCCTTGTTTAAATATATCAAGGAAGAACTTCATTTGACAATCAATGTTAAGAATTGTTGACATAGTGAATGTAATGTATTACATTGTGTATGTATTATTGTACTATAAGTAAAGTTTAAAAGACATGAGGATTAAAATGAAATTAAACAAAATAAAAAACGAATTTAACGATATCTCATTACAGAAAGCTGCACTTTCTGCAGGGTTTGCTTTGCTCTTAATGGCCATAATTGCACCGTTTGCAAATTTTTATATCATCGAGAATCTAATTGTTCCCGGGGACATATTAGCAACATCAAATCTGATAATGGCGTCACATATGTTATTCCGTATAGGCATTTTCTGTCTATTGATTAATGCTGTTCTTGATATTATTGTAGCCTGGGGATTTTATATAATATTTAAAACCGTAAACAAAAGCCTTTCATTGCTTACGGCCTGGTTCCGGGTGGTGTACGCAACAATTCTCGTTGTCGCCTTGAGTTCTCTTATCAATGTATTGGATCTTTTAAGCGGGGCTGAATACCTTGCTGCTTTTGAACCGGAGCAAATACATGCTCAGGTAATGATATCTATTAATACGTTCTATAATGTGTGGGATACGGGATTGGCGATCTTTGGTCTTCACCTGCTTGTTCTCGGGTTTCTGGTTTTTAAGTCTCCCTATTTTTCCCGTATTTTGGGAATCCTGGTGATTATCGCTTCTTCCGGATATTTAATTGATTCCTTTGGGAAAATCCTTATACCTGATTACAATATATCAATCGGTCTGTTTACATTTATTGGTGAAGTTTTACTGATCTTCTGGCTTTTGTGGAGAGGATTTAAAGGGTTTGATGCCAAATATCTCATTCATTGACCATATAGCAGGATTCCCTGCTATATGGTGAAAATAAACATATAATAAATTGAAGTCTATTTTTATTAATACTAAAATTAATTACATGAATATATTAAAGAACGTGAAAATAGGAATTAAGATACAATTGGCCACTGTTTTTATCATAATCATTTTAGTTCTTTTCAGTATTTCCATATTTTCAATATCATCGATTCTGACACTGGTTCAAAATGATACTTTGAAAATTAACAATATGGTTTCCGGAACTCAGCAGTTCACCATGGAAATCAAGTCCTTTCTAAACCACGAATTATCTTACAATGATATTAATAGTTCATTTAATAGTTTTAAGGGTTTGATTTCTGACAGAGAAGATTTTGCATCAGATAAACTCCTGGCTGATCTGAAATCTATCCAAAATATATTTGATTCAAACCGTCTACTGGAAGAGCAGGTTATCGAGCAGACCAATGCATCTATAAAACTTTCTAACGATTATATCACTACGCATATAAATCGCCTGGTTGATCCTGCAGAGAAAAATAAGGTCACCGACCTCGAAAAAATGGTAGTAATTGGTGCCAATGGCAATACAAATGCCAATTACTCTATCCAGTTGTTATTTAAAGAGATGGCAATCGACATCAACGCAAAAGAGAATTTATTTAAAACTCTGGACTTTGGAATTGAAAATGCAACAAAAGATGCTGATGCTTTGAAGGGTACTCCATTTGAAGCTATGCCCAGGATGGCAATTGATATAAATAAAAAAGTTAAGGAAATTGCCCATGAATATGTTTCCAATCACGAAATGTTATTAGTAACCGGTAGTGAATTATTCCATGAATTGAATCAACTAAAAGACGTTATTATCGAAGAACAGAAAATTGAAATAGAAAGGTCTTTTCAAACAATAAAAAGGAGTTTATTTACAGTTCTCTATATCCTTGCAGGTGTTTCATTGATATTAATTTTTCTGCAATGGAGGATTTCCCGTGGAATTGTTAAACAGATCAGGATGGCAATGAGCACATTGAAAGATCTGGAGAATGGAGATTTAACAGTCAGAATAACTGAAACAGGAAAAGATGAGATCGGTCAGTTGATGATTTCAATGCAGGCTATGATTTCAAGACTGTTAGATGTTATCGGTAGTGTCAAAGAGACCACGGGAATAGTTACTTTAGGCAGTAATGAATTGAATGATTCATCCAGCCAGATTGCCCAAGGGGCCACAGAGCAAGCTGCATCTGTAGAGGAAACATCTGCATCTATGGAGCAGATGGTTGCAAATATTCAGCAGAATACAGATAACTCCCGGGAAACTGAAAAAATTGCAAATAAAGCATCAATAAATGCTAAAGAAACCGGCGAAGCTGTTAGTGAAGCTATTATCGCAATGAAAGAGATTACAAGTAAGATCTCCATAATCGAAGAGATTGCCAGACAGACGAATTTACTCGCTTTAAATGCCGCAATTGAAGCAGCGAGAGCTGGTACACATGGCAAAGGTTTTGCAGTTGTCGCATCGGAAGTCAGGAAACTGGCTGAGCGAAGCCAGGTAGCAGCTGGAGAAATCACTATGTTATCCAGTTCGACGATGGCTGTATCGGAAAAAGCCGGAGCTATGCTTGATGTCCTTGTGCCGAATATTCAGAGAACAGCCGAGTTGGTAGAAGAGATCACTGCATCCAGCAAAGAACAGATCTCTGGTGCAGACCAGATCAACAATGCTCTTCTGCAATTAAACCAGGTTATAATGCAGAATTCTTCTGCTTCTGAAGAGATGACTGCGACTTCTGAAGAATTGGCATCTCAGTCCAGAGACTTGAAAAATACAGTAGCATTTTTCAAAACTGATAACAAACAGGTCTCTTTTTTACCACCTCCAGTAGTGAAAGTGAACACAGTAAGTAATAATGAACAGAATATTAGAACCTTTCCAGAAACGGAAGAAATCAGTAGCTCAATAAATGATGAAGATTTTGAGAACTTTTAATGATATCTTAAGCCCATGAAGGAATCAAAGTGAGCAAAGACCTCTCAATACTGGCTGGTTACCCCGACGATATCATCAATCAGGTAAAAATGCTCATTGAGCAGAATAAACTCGATCTCTATCTGAAAAAACGCTATCCCGATAAGCACGAAATTAGAACTGATAAAGCACTCAATGCCTATGTACAGGACATTAAAAAAACATATATGAAAAAAGCCGGTCCCATACACAAAGTCTGTTTCGATGAAAGGATTGAAACAGTATACAGTGCTTTGGGTTTGCATTCCTTTGTCACTCGGGTGCAGGGAAATAAACTCAAATCCAAAAGTGAAATACGGATTGCCTCATTATTTAAAAAAGCTCCTGCAGATTTTCTTTACATGATTGCAGTACACGAGCTGGCACATTTGAAAGAGAAAGAGCACAACAAGAATTTCTACAGGCTCTGCCATCATATGGAAAGTGATTATTCTCAGCTTGAATTTGATCTTAGATTGTATCTGATTGTGAATGTTACAGATATTAAAAGGTAGGGGACAGTCGCTACTGACCCCTATCTTTTATTGACCTATTTTCCAGATTCCCTTTTCCATAAATGCTTCTATTGTTTGTCTTTTAGCTTTATTTATCAGGTTGGAATGGGACAGGTTATTTCTTTTACCATATTCATTCAATGTAATAATCTTTTTACCTTCTAAATATGCCAGTCGCTTATGATAACTTCCAGTTAGTGCTTTCCCCACAATTTCCTCCATAATGAAAGATTTTCCTTCTAAGTCAAACTCACGGAAAGCTTCATAATATTTTTTCCGGTCTATAAATTTAATATTTATTGGAACATAACCTTCTTTTATCAATAGGAAATTGTTGAGAACTCTGCCAATACGCCCGTTGCCATCAACAAATGGATGAATGCTTTCGAAAGTTAAATGCTGAATTGCAATGCGTTTTATAATGTTAATAGAATTGCTACTATGATATTTAATGATCATATCTGCCAGAAGATTTTCAACATCTGAAGGCGCAGGAGCAATATAACTACCGACCCTAACATATTCATTCTCTTTTCGAAATCTTCCTGCTATATCATTTCTTATATTTGAAATGAGCATTTTATGCAGGAACAAGAAAAAATCGAGGTTTAATTTTCTCTCCTCAAATTTTATATCTATATATGATACCACTTTTGCCAGATTTCTAGCTTCAAATAGCTCCCTTTCATTTATGTATCTATCAAGGTCAATCTGTAGTAAAATCTTTTCTGTTTCATCAAGAGATAGTGTACTATTCTCTATAGCGTTTGAATCGTATACCTGCTCAGCCACTTCTGCTTCCAGTATCAGTGTTAGTAAATTTTCTTTACCAGATGAAGCATTGTAATAGCGATTTCGAAGCTCTTCTATTTTTTTATAAATACTCAAAACCTTTCCCATTTCTAAAATATATATAATTTTTCACGATTATGCTCCCAAAAACGTGAAAAAGATGATTTTTAATGTATTTTTCACGGTTTTGAAATCAATTCATCAATGAGTCTGTAAGGATATACATGTTTATTTCATTTGAGACTTCAAATTCATCAGGGTGTGCAGATATACCAGTTGCTGTACTTTTTGATGGGAATCACTTCAACTTTGCCGAACACATTGTTCATTTCATAAAGACCGTCTTTTATAAAATTAAAATAATCACCATCTTCCAGCCATTCTACAATGTTGATAATCATATTTCTTCTGTTATTGTAATCGTGGAAGAGAACTGTTCCTTTACTTAACCGTGCCGCTTCTTCAAAAAGTTTCTTTCTCTTGTCACGATCAAGTCCGTGGGCGACATAAGCTGACGTTACAAGATCAAATGATTTTTCTGGGAATTCAAGGCCATCTTTCACATTTCCGTAATGGCAGTTCAAACCTCTTTGTACAGCATGTTTCACCATTTTCTCAGCAATATCTACCCCGGTAACCCGGAATCCCTGTGAAGCAAAGGAACTGGTAAAAGCCCCTGTTCCACACCCTATATCGAGAACAGAGCAATTTGCCGGTAGATTTAAAAGTGATAGATTTGCATTTATTACAGCAGTATAAGAATGGTGCTGATGATGAAAAAACAGATTGTAAATTGATGAAATGCCGTTAAAAAAACGGGTGTGTTTTTGAAGGTTCATTATAATTAATTTTCATCTAACATAATATAATCTGTCAACTGATCCCGGTAATCGGAAGTGCTGCTCCACTGGGAGTCTATTTCTTCAAACAGGCTGTCAATCAGACTATTAATATCATCAATTTCCTGTTGAAAATCCTGAAGAATCTGGTCAGTTATCACACCATTTATAATGGTTCCGACAAACTGCTGGAAAGTCTTCATTTTTATCATATGTACCAGTTTCGCCCAGGACAATTCACTATCTCTCTGTTCCTGATTCCAGTCTTCCAATAATGAAGATCCAATAAGGTTTAAATCTGATATTAAGAGATCGAAAGTTAATTTCTCATTTATATAATTATCTTTTATACGGATCATACTCCAAACGAGTTTATTGTCAATTTTTCGAGTGATTAAAGAAGCAAGTGCCAGATTATCATCTATCATGCTGGTGAGTAGGAAAGATTCAAATCTGCTAAGTGTATACTCATCCGACTCAGCAGCTTCGATAAATTGAGCTTCAATAAACATAGCGTCCATCTCATAGAGGTACTTTTCCAGTTTATTATCTCTGATAGCCCGCATATGTTCAGGATCAGCATAATAATTATTTGCATGACTGAATTCATGCATGATCACAGCCATAATCAATGAGCGGTTTTCCGGGTAAAATCTCAATAGTTTGTCTTCAATAGTTATTATCTGTGGACTCTCGGGGTTTTCAAAAAAGGAAAACATGCCATGACCGAGATATGAATCATTATAACCGTCAACTTTTTCAACTATTTGAAAGTGTAGTTCATCACTATAGAATTTTTCCAAAGGCAATTCCAATGTCTTTTTCAATGTGGAATTAGATGAGTTTTCTACTACTGAAACCAATTCGCTTATAAGCTTGCGTACAGTATTTTCCGATTCTGTGTAGTCCTGAGAGGACAAATTCCCTGTTACCAGAATGAATACAATTATGCCAATAATCTTTTTCATAATACCTCGGGAAACTTTATCACAGATTAACTGATCAGCAAATACTAAAGTATATCCTCAATGGCAGAAACGATTTCATCGCTGAGAGGCTCGGTTTTCGAACTGAAACGGTTTACAATATTCCCATTCTTATCAATTAAGAACTTATTGAAATTCCAGGTAATACGACCACTGAATTCGGGATTTGTCTCTCTGTCTGTCAGGTAAGCGTAGAGAGGGTTCTTTTTTCTTCCTGTTACTTTAATTTTTGAAAACATGGGGAAATCCACACCGTATGTCAATGTACAGAAAGCTTTTATTTCTTCATCTGTACCCGATTCCTGACGGAAAAAATCATTTGAAGGAAATCCCAGAATGACAAAATCCTGATTTTTGTATTGTTTGTAGAGTGTTTCCAGCCCCTCGTATTGGTAGGTGTAGCCGCATTTGCTTGCGACATTTACAATCATGATTGCCTTACCTTCAAAATCGCGTAGAGATCTTTCGTTTCCATCAATGTCGATCATCGTGAAATTGTAGATTGACGATTCATTCTCTGCAAAAAGGGATGAACTAAATAATATAACAACTAATAAACTTAATTTAAACTTACTCATATATAAGAGATAATAAATATAGATGAGAAAAACAAGGGAATTCTACAAATGTAAATATATTTATATTTTCACAAAAATATTTGTAGAAAAAATTCGAAACAGCTCCCGAAACACAATAATAGTCTATTTAAAACATTGGCACAGTGCTTGCATTACTATACCTATGAATAGATCTACTAAATTTTTTTTAAATTATCTTTTTATCATTTTCACTTTTGCCGGTTTTTTTATCATTTTTTTTAATGATACGATTGAACATGCTTTAGCCTTGTTTATTCCTGCTGCCATGGTTCTATTGTATCTCTTCCTTGTAGGTACTGCTCTTAATAATTGTAATGATTACCAGCATGCAGAGCATCAGATTGATCGGGGTTATTCTCTTGGATTTCTCTACACTCTTATTTCAATAGTTGCCTTCTTTTACAGGGTAAAAGATTTTGCCGGCCTTATGCCTGATCAGCTGGTTCTTGCTATTGCATTCATATATCTAACCATCTCCATTACATCATCTATTGCAGGGATTGTCTTCGGCAACATTGTTTTGAAGAATTATAAGAAAAACCAATACGAGAAGACCTATTTACAAGAGTGTAGAAAAAGAGCTATTTGACTTCCTCTCCATCGACAATAATTTTAATGCGTTTATCTTTTTCATTCCAGAATGCCACATTTCCTTTTAATTTCGGCGCTTCACGAAGGGGATCGGGATAATACCACACAGCATCTTCGATTGGAATACTACCGGCATTTATATTGTAATACGATGCAAATCCTTTATAGGGACAGACACTTTTTGTATCACTTGAATTGAGTAAATCCATTTTTACATCTGAATCGGGGATGTAATAGCGCGGTTTGATATGAGTTTCAAATAAGATATAGGGATTGTGAGAATCGGCAATCTTTGTATCATCAACGAACACTTCAATATGACGGGAACTTTTTATGGTATCTACACGGTGATATGGATTCCGGGGATGGAGAAATACCTCTTCCTCTTCTTCATACCAATGATCCATACTGTTCCAGCTCAAGGCAATATAATCACTTAGATCGGGCCGGCCCTCTTTTTTCTCATATGAAAAGGCAGCTTTTTCAATATTTTGTCCTTTGAGATCCAGATCCCAGAATATTTTTGTGCCACGGTATCCCGAGGTTTCTATATAATCACTTTTTTTAAAGTATTCCATTTTCACATGATCTTTTGGGAAGTAATAATCTTCTTCACCAAGCCGTTCCATCAGTAGGTATGTCTCTTTGCTGTCTGCTAATATTACATCATTTTTTTCTGCTTTCACCCAGCGAAAACTGGGTTCGTATTTCCAAATTTGCTTTGCCATAGTGGCCTCCACAACGAATATAATTCTAAGTGCACCAATAATCAATAAATATTATATATAAATCGGAGCATATATAGGCTGGTCTTGAAATCTAAAAATAATAGTAGAATATAGTCCGTAGTTGAACTATAATGTTGTTATGGAACAAGAGAGTATAATATGGTTGATAAGCAGCATCAGAAATAAAAGTACAGATTTTTTAAGAGATAAAATCAAAGAAGGTAAACTTGAAAACCTGAATACATCACATAGTGCACTGCTTTCAATCCTATATCATTCCGATCATGCTCTCCCCATGCAGGATGTTGTTAAACGACTGGGTAGAAGCAAATCAACTGTCACAGAGATGGTAAAATCAGCTGAAAAAGCAGGATACATTAAAAAAATAGAAGATAGGGAAGATAAACGAGCCTTATTGTTAAAACTGACTGACAAAGCAATTACTATTCAGAACGATTTTAACCGTATTTCCACTGAATTGATAGAAAAGACATACGAGGGATTCAGCGATGTGGAGAAAGCAGCTGTGATTAATCTTCTGGAGAAAATCTACAGAAATTTTGAGTGATGATTATTTTTTTTGCATATAGTTCAAGTACGTACTAAATAGGAGATGTTATTATGAATAATACGGAAACAAATACAGTCTATAGAGGTTTCCCTGCACACCAGTTGGAAGTAGTGAAAACAGCATGGGCGGAAATACTGACAGATGAGAGTCTACCATTGGATACCACTTTTCACAGTTATATCGATTCGCTCAACTTTGAATCTGTAAACAAGTCAACGCGTTCCATTATTATTTCAGCGACAATGACTCCTGTACAGTATTCTCCGGTTCATTTCAGAGGGAAAAAATATATAATCAGAACACCTCATCAGTATTACACTGCTGATTTTTCATCCCGATCAGTTGGAGAGTACATTGCAGAACAAGAGGGTTTGAAAGAAGCTCTTGTGAATATAAGAGATATTCCAATGAAACTGACAGCTGCAATGTGCGGACTGACAGAATACGGCAGGAATAATATTGCCTATACTACTAAATACGGCAGTTACATTACTCTGATGGCATTTCAGAGTAATGAGAAGCATTATGATTTAACTCTGAAGGAACCGAAGCGGATGGATCTCTGTGAAAGCTGTAAAATTTGTGAAAATCGTTGTCCCGGGGCTGCTTTGAAAGACAGGAGTTTTCTCCAGGTTGAGGACTGCCTGTCTCTCTACAATGAAGTTGAGGGAGCTTTTCCCGATAAAATTGAGAAGATGCCGCATCATGCCCTAATGGGTTGTCTTATTTGCCAGGAGAATTGCCCGGCAAACAGAGAAATAGAAGCCCGGAAAGAGGGTGAAACCCTTGATGAAGAGGAAACAGAGCATCTATTTCTGCTGAATCCTTCTGAAAAGGGACTTAAAGGGTTGGAGAAGCTGATTGGAATAAGTGACAGGAAAGATCTCGAGGAGAGTTTTTCCGTCTATGGCAGAAACTTCCATTTTGCCTTGAAAGGAATGCTCTTACATTCCGATACCCGCTGAAAACTGCATTTCGCCTGTTTCGAGATTCCATCCCAGATTGAGTCCAACAGCGGGAATAGCCAGATTATTGATAAAAAACTCCAGTCCTACACCGGGTCCGTGAAAAAGTGTTCTTTCAATCAGATCTGATTTAAAATTACCGGCTTCATAAAAAACTTTTGATGAAATTGTTCCGGCTTTGAAGATCCAGAGAGGAACATTATAGATAATGGCAGATGTAACGTATTCATCTGTTGCCACTTTATCCATGGGCAGAACTCTCGAACCATCGAGACCGCCGAGACGAAATTGTTTTTGAACAGGCATCTGGCCCCATCCTCCCATAGCTTTTAGACTTATCAGGTGTTTGAACCATGGAGTGAAGGACCATTGTATATCACTGCTGATTACCGGATAGAATACCTGGCTAGTGAAGTCCCAATTAGCAGAAGCTGATAGCTGTGCAGTTAATCCCTTTTCATATGGAATATCATAAAAGACATCTTTCCATTTGAAAGTGCTGCTGATTCCAATTGAATTTATATCTGGTAAAATAGAAGGGCTCTCATCTCTTGTCAGTGACAAGTCATATTCTATAGCTCCTCCTAGAGAGAAGCTCCCGGTTATAGGGTAATCCAATCCAAGGTTGATACTCAATTTATCGGTCATGTACTCCCTGGAAATAGTTTCATCTGCTCTCAGATCGGTGACCTCATCGAATCCTGCTGCCAGAGATGCTGTAAATGCAAAATCTGATTTTAAGAAGTCGGGATCGACATAGAATGATAGCAGAGTCCAGCCTTCAGACCCGAAGAAGAAACCCAGGCCCAGAGTCTTGTAATAGCCGAAAAGGTTATTCTCAATTGTAAGAACTCCGGCATTCCACGATTCTCCTTTTGAAATGGAAAATATAGGGATGGGGATAAAAGTCCATTTGTCTTTGACCAGGATATTTATAGTTGCTTCGCTTCCTTTTATATCAGTTGATATTTCAATATCCGGCACAAAAATGCCCGTCTCTCTCAATTTTTGTATGATAATGTCTTTGGTTTCATCTGTATATATTTCACCAACTTTGACAGGTTCTATTATCTGCAGAAGAACATCATCTCTTGTTCTTCTTAAACCGCTCAGGGATATTTCTTTTATCAGAATATTTTGTTCCTGACTGAAAAGATTGAAAGATTGAAAAAGAAGCAGAGTTATTGTTACTGTAAGATGTAATTTTGTTTTTCTTTTCATTACAGTAATATAATAATCATCATTCCTGATAACAACTGAAATTTATGGATATCAATAATGTGCCTCGTCCCTATGAGAATTACAAACCCATATCCTTCAAATCGGAGATCAGGAAGCCCCGGGCAGCCAGTCTCTCGCGCACCGCTTTGTAATCTTTCTGTTTTATCAGAATCTTGTAGTCTTCCACTTTCTGTATTTTCATCCTCAGATAGGGATCGTGCATCAGTGTGGAAATCAGTTCCCGATTGTCAGAGGGGAGGAGGAAGAGATAAAAGTCATTGCCGGCGAACTCAAGGGGCTCGGCATTGCGCAGCAGGCGATCAAAAAAATCCAGCCAGATCTGTGGAGGATTCTCACAGATTATCTCCTTAAAGCGCTCTATTTTGGTTTTTATATCTGAACGGGACCGGCAGTCCTGAAGAAATGAATCTTCATCGACCAGATAGTATCCCGATCCCGCTTCGCCGGTCATCATTTTCAGAGTCAGTTCTATAACCGGATCGGGGTATTCCACCTGAATCAACAGCCTCTTTTCCTGGAGGCGGATAAGGGTGTTTTTTTTCTCCGGCTGATTATTGTAATTCTCAGTTTTTCCGAGAAGCCATGATCCGAGGGGGGTCAGGGTAAATTCTTCAATTCCTTCAAACTCGGACAGCCATGGCTGCTTGTCACTGTAATAGAGTTGATTTCGGGGATATTTAAACGCTGCGTCGATAATTCCCATAGTGTTGAGGAGAAAAAGCTGCAGCTTCAGGTTGATCTCCCGGATAATTCCCCAGCGGGATTCGTTGACCATCAATTTATCATACCCCCCGTAGTTGCCTGATTCCCCCATTAATGGTGTTGTGAAATAGAGCTGCCTGTAGTTTTTCTTTAAATCGAAAGGCGGGGTTATGAGATTCCGGCTGTTCAGAAAGCGATAGGCATTGTCTACACTGACCCATTCTCCTGTATCAATTTCATTGAGCAGGGTAAATATTGCTTTCTTTTCTTTCCTGATTCGGGGGATGTCCAGGGAGGGGGATCCCGGTTCGATATATCCCTTTATAAACTTGAGAAAATGATGATAGTGTACCCGGGATTGTATCTCGGGATTGAATAATTTGTCATATAAATGGCGCTGCAGTTCAGCGGAATCCAGATCCGGTTCAGTCAGGTCGTGGAGAATCAGATCATAGAATTCAACTAAAAAACCTGTCCTCAAAGAGCCAAGCTGTTTGTCTTTGCTGTATGGTTCGCTGATTCTGCAGAGGCTCTGAACCTCTTTTATAGTGGACTTGAGGATCTTGTGGCCGTTTTTCGACCATTTAATTCCCACTTGTTTCTTATAGGCGGCCAGGGACATCAGCTGACTATAGAAATCACTATTGGAGCCGAGAGTCAGACCGGTGCTGTAAGAGGGCTGTCTGGTCAGGCTGCAGTTTTCCGGAGGAGGCAGAAGAGACCGCAGCAGCTTACAAATTTCCCCGTCGAGATAGATAAGGGCATCGGAATCTTCCAGTGTGTAGCGCCGTATTAAATCTGCTTCGAAGAGGGTAAACTCATCGGGGACTATATGGTTGTAATCGATGTTCCAGTAGGATGTTCTCCTGTCCCGGGGGACCGGATCTTTCGGATAATCGATAGTTGAAAGCAATATGGCCTTTTCGCCCCACAGGCATTCTTCCAGAGCTGTCCTTATATAGTCAGGAAGTCTTTCCATAAACAGGTCCAAAAGGTCTCTATTAGTCAAAACCTCATACAAAAAGGAGACGTAATGGTATTTGGCGGCTTTTTTCCCCGGCCAGGCAAAAGATTTTACCGGAAGACCTTCCAGATAGAGGGAGAACAGGATTTTCAGTCTTGCCAGAGTATAACTCCTCTCAAGAGCTTGTATGATCTTGTGTGCGTCTCCTTTCTCTATGGCGGATTTCAGCTTCCCGCTGCCCTGGTATTCGCTTATATGAATTTCCAGTGATTTCTTATGTATGGAAACGCTGTCGGCTATGCGATAATAATTATCCTCTCTGGTAAACCAGTTAATGATGAAGGAATCACCCTTATCCGCTGCCAGTTCAAGAGCATATCTTATGAGTCTTTGAGTTTCCGGCAGTTGGGGGGCCAGAATGGCCAGTGCCTGAGCGCAGTTGTACTGCAGAAAGCGATCGCTTATAAACCAGCTTTTATCGTAATAGTTGATGAGATCGAGCGTGCCTTCGATAAAAAAATCCGACGATTTGAGAACCTGGTAGAGAGTTATAAACCGCAATAATCCCGACAGGGGATGATTCGTACTGTAGCCTATGTTCTGAAGTACTTTATTGAAAAATACATAGGAGAGGGGACGTTTGCAGTCAATAACAGTTTCTCTGATAATATCCATATTGAGAATAAGAGCCAGCCGATTGATCAGTCCGGCATTTCTGCCCATATTCTCTTCTATTATCAACAGGCGATTGCCGCTGTCTTTCAGAATAGATTTGCCGGCCTCTTTTATGTTGCCCAGAGCGCAGGGGAGGCAGATTTTGAATTTCTCATCGCGGTAGAAGGCACCTCTGCTTTTCTTCGAGCAGCAGTCGCAGGTCAAATGGCTGTCAGGCAGATCAATCCACCCGCTACTGTCGAAATAGAGCTCTATATTTTTAAAGTCAATCATAATTACTGTTTAGCTCCCCATTCCCGTACGGGAAAAAATGTACTCGATGTCATCTTCGCTGAGGCTCTTCATCCCATGGCTGTCGCTATCGATAAGAGCATTGACCAGTTCCGTTTTATTCTGCTGCAGCTGGAGAATTTTCTCTTCTATGGTATTCCGGCAGATCAGTTTATAGCTGAAAACACTATTTTTCTGGCCAATTCTGTGGGCTCTGTCCACGGCCTGATTCTCCGCAGAGGCATTCCACCAGGGATCGTAGATAAAAACATATTCAGCTGCCGTTAAATTCAGTCCCACACCGCCGGTTTTCAATGTCATCAGCAGCACCGAACAGTCATTATCATTCTGGAAAGAGTCGACAATCTGATCGCGCTTTTTTGTCTTCCCTGTAATCTTCAGGCAGTTGATGGACTGCTCCTGCAGCTCCTCTTCGACAATGTGGAGCGCTTCAAGGTAATTGGAAAATACCAGAGCCTTATGGCCGTTGGCGATAACGTCTTTCAATTGATCAATCAGCACATCTTTTTTCGGATTTTCCACAGCGCTGCCGTCGGGCAATCGGGGGAATCCCGTAATTTGCCTCAATTCATTGAGGGCCTGGAAGAGGAAGAGTCTGGAATTTCCTATGCCCTCTGCTACTATTTTCATTTTTAGTGAATCGTAGTAAAACCTGCGGCGGCTCTCATAAATCTGCTCCTGTTCCCGGCTCATCTCCACAAAAATAGTCTGTTCGGTTTTTTCAGGCAGATCTTTCAGTACTTCCCCCTTTACTCTACGCAGGAGAAAGGGGTAGATCTTCATTTTCAAATCCGACAGAGCGTGTTCATCGCCTTCTTTGACTATTGGGGAGAAATAATCCATCTGGAAGTCTCTTACAGTACCGAACATGGTGGGATTGAGGAAGCGGAAAAGGGCATAGAGTTCACTCAGATTGTTTTCTATGGGCGTCCCGCTCAGGGCAAGGCGCTTATCACTTTTCAGAAGCATAACGGCCCGGGATACTTTGGAACTGATGTTTTTGATATTCTGAGATTCATCGAGAATGACATAGTGAAATTCCCGATCAGACAACAGTTCAATATCCTGCCTTGTAATGGCGTATGTCGTCAGGATCAGATTGGACTTAAGAGATTCTTCAAGGTTTCTGTCCGGTCCGTGATAGATTGATGTGCTCAGAAAGGGGGCGAATTTCTGTACTTCCCGCTGCCAGTTGAAGAGCAGGCTCCTGGGCATGACAATCAGGGAGCTCTTTTTTTCATTCCCGTAGTCAGCCGCCAGCAGGGCAATGGCCTGAATCGTCTTTCCCAATCCCATATCATCGGCCAGGCAACCTCCCAGATCATGACTGCCGAGGTAGGAGAGCCAGTTATAACCTTTTATCTGGTAATCGCGCAGAGACCCGGTCAGCTCCGGCAGAGCTGGAGGATTCTCATTTATACTGTTAAAACCCTGGAGAATCTCCTTTGACCGGAGAAAATCCGTCCCCGCCGTTTTTTCATCAATCAGATCGTGAATCAGGGGCAGATCGAAGAAAGACAAGGTAATATTGCCGTCTTTTCCCGGTTTCAGCAGACGTTTCAGGCGGCTGAAAAACTTGTGATTCACCACACCTCTCGTCCCGTCGGCAAGCAGAATATAGTGATCCTTCTCATAGGTGGTTAACATAGAGAGAAGATCGAATTCCTCATTTTCAATGGAGATACTCGCATTCCCCTCGAGGAAATTTATACCCGATGCTACTTTCAGGTTGAGCTTAGGGGTGACGGGGCGGATCTTGAATCTTTCCAGTTTCTCAGACCCCAGCAGTACAAAATCTGAAAGCAGATCGTGCAGTTCCGATTCGAGAAAACGGGAGGCCAGAGCGGAACCGATAAGGAACAGATCATCTATTCTCTTAAACTGCATCTCCGGCGGGGTTTTATAGCTGTATTTCTTCAGCTTTTTCGCGATCTTATCATTCCAGCGGGAAATATCCGCAGAGAGGAGAGAACTGATGTGGATTGTTTTATCATCGTCATTAATCCGGGCGATTCTGCTTATGTCGTAGCTGTTTAGAAAATCCCGATCAATGTCATCGGCGCTTTTCTGAATATTTAAAAACAGAGTGCCCGACGAATCGACATCTTCCAGCAGAAGAGCCGGTTCGACAGGGATCCTTCCCGAAGCTACCACCTCGTAATCGAAAAAAACAATTTTGAGTTCCGGGAAATAACTGGCAAAGAGGCTCAGTATCCTAGCTGAATCTTCCACGGCCTCTACAGAATTGAACAGAGTCAGGTCTTCATAATTCTCAACGGTATTTACGGGATAGAGCGTATTTCCCGCCAGAACCAGGGACGCTGTTACAAACTGTAGATCGCCGCCGTTGTTCGCTCCCTTTTCGGACAGAATGATCTGCCACCGGATTTTCCCTTCCCCTGCCTTTCCGGCACTCAAGCAGACAATCCCTTTTCTCTGTGCCGTTGTAAGGGGTTTTCCCCCGGGCCCGAGTATATTTGTACAGTTCGTGAGAGAATCTGTCAGATCCCGATTATCAGAGAGATAGACTCTTTTCTCATCCTTACCCCAGTCAAAGCGCCAGAGAAGCTCATCGCTCAGATGGTTGTACAGACGAAGCGGTTTCTGCAGAGGCGCCGGGTAGGTATTTTCATCGAATATCCGGTTTTTACCCTTATGATCGCAAGTGGTAACATAGAAACCGTATTCATCTTCCCTCAGGCGGAAGAAAAAAGCCTTAGACGGCGAATGAGTTGTTGAACTGGTCCTGTTCATTGATGATCTTTTAAATGCAGTTAAAGGTGATACTTCGGGCATAGGCAGAATGATATCATATATTCATACAGGATGTTATATGAAATTATTGATGATAATGTCTATATTTTATCGATAGTTCATTCCAAGCAAAACTATTCGTAATATAGCTTCATAAACATTCCCCTTCTCAAGTTTATGAGACCTGTAAACCGATAGGGCAGTATGTACATTGTTCCCGATATTCTGGAACTGCAGTTTCCTCAAGTGAGCCAGGGATATTTCCACAATAAGAGTTTTTCTCCTGAAGATAATCTGAATATCCTTTGCAATTGGATCTGTTTTGAACTGATCTCAAAAGGGAGAAGCTGGCTATCAATTAGAGAAGAACTGAAATTAGAGGACAATAACTCTCTTGAACCTTATTTCTATAGAGCAACGGGATTCAATCCCCGGGATTTTGCAGAATATTGGGGGAAGAGGGGCTGACGTCGTATTTAATTTGAGAAGAGTTTTGGCTGCCATCCCGCCGATGGCGGGACCAGGTCATTCGAGGGTTCCGTCCGACTTCGCCGGACCCGTTCCGGCCTCTACTACCCTTTGTCAGGAAGTTTGAAAAATAGAATTTTTCTTTTATTCTAGGAATAATTCCTATAGCTTAATTGTGAAGATGTAGTACCATAAATTTAAGTTAAAAGGTTTTTTTATGAATAAAATAACTGAGTATGACAAATTGATACGGGATAAGATTCCTGAAATAATCGAATCACATGGGAAATCCTGTAAAATATCTGTTTTATCTGATCATGAATATAAGAAATATCTTTATTCCAAACTCCAGGAAGAGGTCGATGAGTTTCTGGAAGATGAGAAGCGAGACTCGCAGCTTCGAACAAACATAGGCACCAAACGAAGTCCGCTTGAAAAGGATTCTTCTTTGGAGGAACTGGCTGATATTAGTGAAGTGATTCTTGCCATTTTGAGGCTTAAGGGAGAATCAGCTGATTCTCTTGAGAAAATCCGACTGGAAAAACTAAAAAAGAGGGGTGGGTTTGATAAAAAACTGCTTCTGACACGGGTTATTGGTTAAATGGATTCTCATTTTATCCATAACTGGAGTTTTTCACAGTATCAGAATAATCTGCCATATTCCAGTCTCGTGGACATTCCCGCATTGCTGGGCATTTTCAGGAGTACTGCAGCATCATATAAATATCTTTTTTTCCTATCACTCCTGAATATCTTAAAAGAAACCGGTTTTGATCAGTTGAAAATTTCTCTTGATGATATTTTGCTGGAGATGCTAGCAAATGCCTGGTTTCCTCATAATTATTTTAAATTGAATTTTGGTATTAATGACCGGATAGCACGGGAATTGGATCGACTTGATATTGCCGATTCTCAAATTCGGGTTTCAGGTGTTAAGAACTCAATAGTTGAAATAAAAGCTGTGCTTTCAAGAAAGGATTTCACGAAAAATCATTTGATGGATCTGGTTCCATACAGACTATTAACTCCTTTTTTTCAGAATGATTTAAAGGGGTTAAAAGATGCACAGAGAAATCGGGCTATATCAAATTTAGCTGCTTCTGAGTTTAATCGTATTAAACCTTTTTATCTGTTTTCTGATGATAGAAAATCAATAATCATGAATCCCAATTGGATGTTGTATTTCAGTGAAAATCAGGAAGTATTAAGATCTTTTATTAATTGGAACTAGTTGGAATATATGCAGAAAAGAAATCCCTCTGTTCCGAATCTGCAAATGAAGCTTTTTCCTCCGGTTAAGAGGAATAATCTGAATGATCAGACCAGTTTCTGGAAGACAATTCTGGAGCAGAAACAATTGAGATGCATTTTTTCCGGAAATGTTCTGGGTGCCGATGATCTGTCTATAGATCACTTTCTTCCCTGGTCTTTTGTGGCTCATGATCAACTGTGGAATCTTATTCCTGTTTCCAGGAGTATCAATTCTTCCAAGTCTAATAACCTGCCTTCTATGTCACGTTATTTTAATAAGTTTGCAGATCTGCAATTTATGGGATTAACTGTTTATAGGAATAATCCGGGGAAATTGTCATGGAATAGGGTTGTGGAGCCCTATATTAATGATTTGAGATTGAACGAGAGTGGGATAATGGATCGGGATAGGTTCGGAACTGGATTGAAGACGGCTATTGAGCCTTTAAATAGTCTAGCTGCTGCTCAGGGGTTTTGTGAGGGGTGGGTTTATGGGTGAATGCATATTCATTTAGAGCTTAAGGTTTTGTAATAACTACAGTTGTTCAAGTGTAAGACCCTCTGGCACTTCTTATCTAATCTAGGAATCTTTCCTATAGATATATTTCAAGGATACAGTATCATTATTATATTAAAAGGTTTAAAAGTGAGCAGTTTTATTTATTAACCCGGGAGTTATCAATGAAATTACTAAAAATCGTCAACACCTGCAATCAGATTGAAATCAATCCATTTTACAAAGTTCTCAATGAGATTATTTCTCAGATTGATGAGAAAATCGAACTGGAAAAGAAAACCGATGCCGAGCATTTTGTTAAAGCTTTCAACCAGCCGACTATCAACCAGTTATATAAAAAAAGACTCCAGTCTGCTCTGAATAATAATCTGCTGCTGGATCTTATAACGGATATTTTTATTAAAGATGGAAACTCCATTATGAGCCGTGACTGGTTTAATGATCTTTTTCGGCTGGAGATAAAAGAACTTCGGGCTACTATTTCAGATTTCAGGAAACTTTTTAACGATGAAGGAAATCCCTTTGATTCAGATCCCAAAAGGATCAGAGATTATAAAACATTTAAAGCCTGTGTCCAGACGGCTTATTCAAATGATCTCTCATTTGGCACTGCTGAAAAGATCACATTAGATGAATTATCCATTCTTCAGACTTTAAAAAACTCACTGGGACTGTCTAACGAGGAAGCTAGGGGTATCTATTACCTGATTGTTGGAGAGAAAGAACTGGAACATTTGGATATTGATAAAATTATCACTATGGCCAGAGATGAATGCACTCTTTTCCATATAAGGAAACAGAACACGATTTTTATTCCAGATGAATTCATTTCTATCTTACGGGAAATTAAGGGAATCTCATTACCGGACAAATTTACCAGAAGAATACTCAAGGCTCTTCAGGATAAACAGATAAATATGATTAAGAAAAATCACGGAATTAGAGAATCGGAGAGGCATCATAAGATTGAAGCCATCATCAAACAGGGTATTAATATTTATGACATTTTATCGGAAGAGATATTTCCTACTGATGAGAAGATACCCGCACGTATGGAAGTTTTGAAAGATCTGATAGAGAATAAACTGGAAATCCATTTATCATCTACGGGCAGGACTATTAGTGACAGGATTTCTAATCTAGTCGAATATTTTAATGAGCAGGACAGCGACTCCAACATCGGTATAGCCAGAGATGGGTATGAAAAGATGATTCGGGATCTGGTTACTTTTAATGGAGAAATAGATTCTCTGATCAGAGCCGAGTTTCAGATCCAAAAGAATGTTGAATTGTCAGCAGAGAATATGCTCGATTACAGTATCAGACCGAGGGATATTCTCTATCTGTTACCACAGGTTATGCTCGTGGAATTTTGTGCTCATCTCAGCTTATCCTATCGGGGTAAGAATAAAGTTAACGTTATTTTGGGGAATTATAAGAATCAGAAGAATCTCCATTTGGAAAATTATATTCTCATTGCCAATAACGACATGGCCGGACTCAAAAATCAGGGTATCAATGATATCAATGTGGGAACTGAATTTGAGAATGTTACAAAGACTATTTTTAATCAGCTTGGATTCAACGTTAATGAGGAGTTGAGAGGGAATACCAATAGCAATAAGGAAAAGGCTGACATCATTCTTGATCTGGGTGACGGGAAGATAATCATCGTTGAGTGCAAGTCTTCCAGGAGAGTTACAGTAAGTTTTCTACTGTAACAAGACAGATGTCATCGTACTTTAAGCATTATGAGAAGGCTGGTTATACTGTGGAGAAGTGTCTGCTGGCTTCTGGGTCATTCAGTGATGATATGAAGCAGGAATGTGAGTATTTTTCGGATTTTGATCTGACTTTGATTGAGGCTGAGACGCTATTGAATATTCATGATGAGTTTAAGGCGCTAAAGAAGGGGGATTTCCCTTATCGGTTGTTTAAGCCGGGGGTGTTGTCGGAGAATGTTACGGTTAATGCGTTGAGACGGTAGAGGATTAATGTGACTTTTTAGCTGACTAATTCAACAATCTTAAACATCGCCTTGCAGAGCTAGACTATGTGCTGTTGTTCTGCCAGCTGGATATGGATTATTTTACTCCCATCCTACCTTGTTAGAATATGTGATTTTTTAATAGTTTCAGGTTATATAATAATCTTTTTAGTTTTCAATATTTTTAATAATTGGAATATAGGTAAGAGAATTGTCGATCATGAACAACAGGGTAAAGAGAAAGCTGAATATGGAAGTAAATTGTTAAAAGAACTATCTTCAGATTTGAAAAAACGATATGGAAAAGGATTCAGCCGTTCAAATTTACAGTATATGCGCTTGATGTATATTAGATTCCCAATTTGCCAGACATTGTCTGGCAAATTGACCTGGTCACATTATACAGAACTTCTGAGTATATCAGATGATCTCGCAAGATCTTTTTATGGAAAACAATGTGTTTTAGATAACTGGTCTGTTCGGGAACTAAAAAGACAGAAACAGACAGGTCTATTTGAACGGATAGCTTTAAGTACAGATAAATCGGGGATCTTGGAATTGTCTCAAAAAGGTAAGGTAATAAATGAATCAAATGATATTATAAAAGATCCTTATGTATTTGAGTTTTTACAAATTAAGGAGACTCAAAGATATTCCGAGAAGGAACTGGAGAAATGTTTGCTGGAGAACGAATTGAGATTGTTGCTGGCCAGAGAACAGAGTACAGATGAATAAGTGTCAATTTCGTAAATTCTCACTTTCAGAGAAAGATTTTAGAATTTCTTAACGACCACCACAATAGTAATCTCTAAAATCAACTTCAGCATCAGGTGGATTACATGTTAATACGAGTTTCATTGCTGACACTGGCATCGCTACTTTTCTCCGGTAATATTTCTGCAACAGGTATTACCATTTATGGTTCATCCCGCCTCAATAAAAATATTCGCTTTACGATGATCGCACATCTTGAAGAACAACTCAATAAATCTCTGTTATACCGGCCCTTTAGCAATCCGATTCCACTTTTCTTTCCAGGCAGGGTAAAAAGAAGGACTGCCCCGATACAATCAGGGCAGAACCTCTATAATTTAAGATATTCCTGAGGATCACCAATTGAAGCGGCCCATTTGGATAGGGATGTCTGGTCGTGTTTCATGTTGTTTGAGTGCAGAAAATTCAGATAATTTGATTCTTGAAATTGGATCAGATTTACTTCAATCTGATATCGTTTTTCAATAAATTCCTTTATTTTCCATTTGGTTTTTCTGTGAAGCCTGACCAGTGGAGCTCTACTTCCGGCGTTAATATATTTTTCATAGTTTTTATAATGAGTAAATACAGTGATATTTACCCTTTTTGAAGAATAATTATTCAATTGCTCCGGTATATAATCATCAACTCTTGAAAGAGCGCTTTCCTGATATTTGGAGTATAGTTCTCTAAGTTTCAATGTTTCATCTGCGACTTTAGGATCAACGCCCTGCACTCCATGTTCCATCACTTTGATATCAGCAGCGTCGAAATTCTTGAGGTAATGCGCCAGTTCCGCTTCGGTTATACCAATTGTTTCCCGTAGGCAAGTTAATTCAATTCCTGTCAAGTTTTTTCTCCTTATTCATTTGTATTATTATTGAAGTTGGAAAAAACATAAATATGAGGAATAAGAATATAAAAAAGATTTCAATAAAAAAAGGTAAAACTTCTCCCTGTTTCAGCAGTACTGCTTATACTGTCTCGATTGATTCTTCCCTATATGACACAGACTCCCCGAATCATTGTATCAGGTGTAGGCGCAGCATCTTATTTAATCTTCTGTACTTCATTTTCCAGAATCCCGGAGTTATCAGCCGGTGGTCGGGAATTCCATACAATATCGTTATGATTCTTCCGGCAATCAGTTTAGTCGTTTACATATTTCTAAAAGATTATCTGGCAGATTAGATCAGTACTCACTCAACCGGTATTCATCGGGCTCTGATCGGTATTGTCTTTTCCCGAAAAACTGAGAATTTTCAGATTAGCCAGAATACTGGAGGCCATCTGTTCAAGATATTGGGAATGACTCTGGGCGGTGAGATTGTGGCGCTGGCTTGTGTTCATCCCGCCGGTCACGATGATGCCATGGAAGCGTTCTATAATATGTTGATGGTCATGACAGAAGAGTATGAAAATTTAATAGTCATGGGTGACTTCAATACCAGAGAATATGAAAAGGGTATTATCGGTTTGTCAGCGATTCTCAAGGATAGCTGGAGAACTCTTCATCCTATTCCGTCAATGGATTCTGAAGAGATGAAAGTAATTGCCGAATCTGAGGGAACCGGATTCAAAGATGGTGGACCGCTTTTCAAAAACCGTATCGACTATATATTTGTATCGGACAGCTTCATTATAAGAGAATCAGTATATGTCCCTGATGAACAGGCTTTCACAGATCATCCGGCTCATTGGGCACGAATCGCTTTTTGAGACCTGTTAAATAATCGAATGATCAGGAGTCATCGATGATCTCATATATTAATAATTATTTGTTTGTCATTTTCAGTAATCATTGATACAATACGGATGTTAAGTAGTTTTCGATGAAGGAGCTGAATATGACTAATGTAGGTATAATCAAAGAGAGAATCGAATCGTGGAAGAAAAAACTGACCTCTTCTGATAATCCCGATGATCTATTTTCTCTAATGAATAAAAGTTCCAATGGCAACAACTGCAATAAGAAGATTCTTGTCGAGTCCTATGGCTTAAATATGCATTTGAATAATTTTTATCTGGTTCACCGGGAATCGGAGCATACCGCAGTTATTTCCGAAGTAAAAAATGAGACAAATCCTGTTATAACGGGTTTGCATAAAGATCATAACCTTCAACTGGTAAATAAAAGCCATATCAATAATGAAACACACTATCATTTGAACAATCATTCCCTGACGGAATGGCAGGGCAACCCTCTGGAACTCAGTTTTGCATGATAACAGGCGGTTTACCTACTTCTTTGAGGAAGCTGATGCAAACATAACATTTTCCGTTTCTGTCATTATCACATAATCATAATCGGCAAATCGATTATTAAGAGCGTCAACTGAAGCTTTCCCCCGATCAGAATGGGCATCTCTTACAATATACGTGTTGTATTTTTTCATAACAGCATCAGAAGCTGTTGCGCCATAACATCCCGAAGAAGCCAAACCCGTAAGAACCAGGTTTTCAATCTGCAGCTCATCGAGCAGAGCCTTCAAATCTGTCTGATAAAAGGAACTGGGGCGTTTCTTCTCAACGATATAATCATCTTCTCCGGCCATGATCTTTTCGTGAAATTTCCAGCCGAAGGTTCCGGGATCATTGAATCCACCGAGGTTTCTGATATAAATAATCGGGACATCGGTCTCTCTCGCCTGTTTCACCAGTGTCTGAATGTTGTTGAGGAAACTGTTGTTGTTGTATACGGGAAGGTAGGCATTTTGTACATCAATAACAAGTAAGGCTGTATTTGATGATAATAACTTCTCTTCAGAGGAGAAGCTGGCACATGTGGTCAGAATAATAATAAGAGAGCTTGTTTGTATAACTTTTTTTAGTATTTTCATCCTGATATTCTAAGCCTATTTCCTAAATCGCACATATGAACTTTGGTTCCGATAATAAGAATTCAGAATATTCAATAAAACTATTGACAGAAAAAGATACATCTCTTAGTCTAATGGTGTATTAAGAGACTAGTACACTAATAAGGGGTAGACGATGAATGGAAATATTATCCAGACTTTCGGTATAGGGAAAAGCTATAAGGGAAATAAGGTTCTTCAGGATCTCAGTCTGAATGTTCAAAAAGGATCGATTTTCGGATTTCTTGGCCCAAATGGAGCTGGGAAAACAACAACAATGAAAATCCTGCTGGGTTTCAGCAAAGCTTCAGAGGGAACTGGGAATATCTTTGGAAAAGATATTGTTAGAGACGGGATCGAAATAAGGTCTAGAATCGGTTACCTGTCGCAGGATCCCAAGTTTTATGACAATTTATCAACTAGGGAAAATTTGAGGTTAACTGCCCGTTTCTTCTTTAAAAATGATAAAAAAGCCATAGACTATCGAATTGATGAAGTTATTGAAATAACCGGTTTATCCAAGGTCGCCGACCGAAAGATAAAAGGATATTCAGGCGGGGAGAGGCAGAGACTGGGAATTGCACAGGCTCAGATCAACAAACCGGATCTTCTTATACTCGATGAACCCACATCAGCTCTGGATCCGCTTGGGCGAAAGGATGTACTTACCGTTATGGAAAACCTGAAAGACAAGACGACAATATTCTACTCCACACACATTCTTTCAGATGTACAGAGAGTCAGTGACACCGTTGCCATCCTCAATGACGGGATATGTCTGGCTCAGGGACCCATAGATCAGATTATGAATGACAATTCTTCTAATGTGTTTCAGGCAACAGGGCGGGGTTATTTTAAAAAGAGCATAAATGAATTAAAAAGCAAACCATGGGTTTCAGATATTGTTTATAGGCGCAATGAGGAAAAAAACTCGACTGATTTGCATATAGAGGTTTCAGATACCAGGGAAGCGGAAGAGTCCATTCTTAGAATACTTATGAGAGATCCATCAAATATCATAACCAATTTCGGATTGAAAACATATGAACTGGAAGACTCCTTTATCAATATAATCACAGCGGGGGCAAAATAAATGGAATACGCATTAGAGAGAATCAAATTACGCAATAACTGGACAGCCGGTTTATCAAATATGTTGAATGCGGAATTCAAAAACTGGTTTTTAACGAAGAGAATCTGGACACAGATTTTGGTCTGGTCAATAATACTTTTCGGATTAGTCGTTCTTGCCGGGGAAGAGAACTTTGCAGTCTCACAATCCATTGGACTTTATTCAACTTTCATTGGAGTGTTCGCCTGTATTGGAGTCATTGTTTCAGCTCAGGGGGTAATAATCAGGGAGAGAAGAAGCGGAGTCACTTCATGGTTATTATCCAAACCTGTTTCGAGAACTTCTTATATAATTTCCAAGTTCGCAGGCAATCTTTCAGGATACACTATCGCCATGTGTCTGGTTCCCACACTTCTGACTTATACCTATCTTTCATTCAGGACAGGTGAATTATTACCTGTAAGAGGATTAATGGGATTTATGGCGATTGTTGTATTATATTTCTCTTTCTACCTTTCAATGACCATTATGCTGGGATCATTCTTCAGAAACAGGGGCGCCGTTGCGGGAATTCCTATTGGAGTATTTTTTGCCGAGAGTCTTTTCAGCGGTGTTTTGCCGGAACTGGCTCCTTATTTTCCCAGTGGACTGGTAGTGTCTGAAGGATCGAACTCTATAGCAGTTGATCTTTTTCTAAATGAAACAATCGGTTTTTATGGTTCGATTATTACTACTTCTTCTTTGACACTTCTGTTTTTCTTTATAGCTATATGGCGTTTTAACAGGGAAGAATTATAGATATTCCCTTGAGCAGGATTTTACATCCTGCTCAAATCGACAGAATTCCCGATAACAGCCCGATCCCACCTTTCTAGAAAATCCTTCCTGGGAAGAACCGCAGCACCGAGATCGATTTTATATTGCATATGAGGATGTCCAAGATTCCAGAAAATGATTCCCGCATCTTTCATTACTTCAGCAAGCATAACCATTTGCAGTTTACCGAAATTATTATACTCTTTCATATCCCGTTTGAAAAATCCCGATAGGCTTGTGTATGTTTTTCCGATAGTGTAGCCAAGTTCTCCGGCAATAATTTTCTGCTCCTTACCGGCTGTGAGAGTCACTCCCCATATTCTGAAGGTTTTGTCTTTTTCACGTTCTTCAGCAGAGGCAAGCACTTTGATCGTATTCTCATAAGAAGGCACGAGCCAGCTCGTCTCTTCCCAGGTGGAAGAAAGATTCCCAAGAACCACTTCGGGATCCGAATCTATGCAGAGCTTGATATCCTCGTTTTCAATACGGCTGCCCTTCATTATCTTTCTTACTTTTTTATCTATGGTAAGATTTTCCCAGTCCAATACAGCATAAGCACTTTGAAGCTGTGGCAATAACTGAATATTACCGTTTCGTTTGTGTGTGATCGCAATAAAGCCAAGTTTCGCTTGATTGCGGTAAAACTCAGGTGACCAGTCATCGGCATAAAAAAACTCTAATAAATTGTTGTCGGTTATATAATCGCGAAAATTCAGGTTGAGATATTCTTTCGATAAATAATCCACTGTATCGGATAGCAGAAAAAAATCGTGCTTCCATTTGCTAACAGGATTTTCAGCCCAATTTTGGTTTAAGAAGAAATTTTCAATCAAACCGTTCCGTATTTTCCACTCGCCGTCAAAATTCAGACAAGTTCCCAGATCTCCATTTATTCTATACTTTCCGGTGCACAGGAGCATGCCTGTACATTCTTGTTTGAAAAGTGCGTAATATCTGCCTTCCCCCTCAGCCGGTTCAGAAATAAAACCGAAAGAAGTCCTGTATGCAGGCATCTGATTTATCAATAGAGGAATCAAATCTTCGGGCAGCATATCATCGTCGTTTATTATCAATGAGGCTTCATAAACGGGAGTATTTTTCCACAGCAGGGGATACCGTTTTATCTGGATCACAGTTCCTTGAATCAGTCTTCCACAAAGGACTTCGCGATTTCGGACAAAAGCCCACTGGTGTGTCTCTTCATAATAAAAATGGACGATCACTTTATCCTGAAATTCTTCTATATTCAGAAAAGTAACTGAAAGGAGATGTTCCTCAGTTATATTCATGGTGTATTCCTCATTTTACATGATTATAGCAGATATATTTTAGCAGATCTTTAACCATTTTTTGCAATGAAGGGGTATAGTATAAGTTAAGAAAACTTTTAGGGGTTAATTCTGTTATATAACAATATAATATTTCTTGTAATACCATAAAAATACTTGTATAAGTTAAATATGAAAAGAGAAAGCTTATACTCCTGGCTCGGTCGGACAGACTTGAATTGTTATCGGGATCAGAACATTGAAAGTCCTGGACCTCTGGCTCAAGCAGTGCTCAGCGGCAGATTCCATGAAATAAAAATCTTGTCAAACTGGCCGGAAGGAGAAGAGCAGGGTTATATTCCCTGGCTGCTCAATCTGTTAAAAAGCAAAGACTTTGATATGTCCGAGATCAAAATCAACCTGCAGAATGTTCATTTGATCAGCCCTATTGATTTCACATCGATATATGAAAATCTCTCAAAGATCCTGGAAAAAGAAGTGAATAGGGAAAACAGGACCTACCACCTTAGTCCCGGAACACCGGCAATGGCTTCCATATGGATCATTCTTTCATCGGGGGAGTTCCCTGCAAAATTGATTGAGAGTTCCAAAGAGCAAGGGGTTAAAGATGTCATTATCCCCTTTAATATCAGGGCTGATTTTATCTCAAAAGCGCTCAGCAAAATTGATGCTCTAGACGACTGGAAGTGTTTTGATGAAATCCAGAGCAGAAGTGATAATATGCAGAGAGTAATCAGAAAGGCATCGAAAGTTGCACCTTTTAATGTTCCTGTTCTTATTTTCGGTGAGTCCGGTACGGGGAAAGAACTGATCTCCAGTGCCATTCACAGGGCATCGGGCAGAACCGGTGAATTCATCGCTGTCAATTGCGGAGCCATTCCTTCAGAACTTGTTGAATCTGAGTTTTTCGGTCATAAAAAAGGATCTTTTTCCGGTGCTGATTCTGATCATGAGGGATATCTTCAGCAAGCCCATAAGGGAACGCTCTTTCTCGATGAAATCGGTGAACTTCCCCTTCAGTCTCAGGTAAAACTACTCCGTTCTCTCAATGACCATAAAATAAGAAGGGTAGGGGACACAAAAGATATTGATGTTGATATCCGGATCATTGCCGCTACGAATAGGAATCTGCTGGAAGAGGTCTCAAATGGTATCTTTCGAGAAGATCTCTTTCACCGACTTGCAGTCGGAATTATACATCTTCCTCCTCTAAGGGAAAGAGATGAAGACATCACAAATTTAATTAATCTTTTTACTGATGAAATAAATGATCTGTTCAGTGATTCCACCGGTGAAGTATGGAAAAGGAGAACTCTATCTGAAGATGCAGTGAAAGTCCTATCCCGGCAGGACTGGCCCGGGAATATTAGAGAATTGAGGAATACCCTGACCAGAATGATACTCTGGGCGGAAAATCCGGTAATCAGCAGCGACGAAGCACTGCTGGCAATTATCAGGCATAGTCCTGCTGAATCAGAAGAATTGATAAAATCAATTCCGGCAAACTTCAATCTTCAGAAACATCTTGACGGTTTAGCAGTAAAATGGTTGAAAGCGGCAATGGAGCAGTCACAGGGAAATAAAACGGAAGCAGCGAAATTGCTGGATTTTAAGAACTATCAGACCCTTTCCAACTGGCTTGATAAGTACGGAGTTTAAACTCTGAATTATCCCTTTATCACTCCAAGAGGTCTGAGTTTGACAACGGGAGTAATTAAATCCAATTCCGATTTAATTACAGTCTCAATATCTTTGTAAGCCAGAGGGGATTCCCCGAAATCATATAAATTCGATTTTTTCTTTCTGTGCCATCTGTCATAAACTACATTACCCATAGCCTGATTGCATTTTTCCAGAGTCAGCTCTTTACTGGCCCGGGTTCTGCTCATCACTCTGCCTGCGCCGTGGGAACAGGACATAAAGGAATCGGTATTTCCCAATCCTTTTACAATATATGAGGGTGTCCCCATGCTACCGGGGATGATTCCCATTTCATCTTTTTTTGCCGAAGTCGCCCCTTTTCTGTGAATCCAAACATCTTTCCCGAAATGTTTTTCCCGAGATGCGTAGTTGTGGTGAATGTTTATCTCCTGTTTATAATTGACTGATGAAAACTTTCTGGAAATTATATCTTTGAAGACTGACATCATTTTCCGTCTATTTTCCAGAGCGTACTCCAGTGCGAAATTCATGTCCCTTATATATTCTTTCCCCTCTTCGCTCTCTACTGATAAAAAAGCCAGACCATCCTTCTCATTACCCCGGGCAATATTATTATAAAATTCGGCGATCTTATATCCCAGGTTCCTCGATCCCGAATGAAGCATCAACCAGATGTTGCTCTCTTCATCAGACTGAATTTCTATAAAATGATTTCCCCCGCCGAGAGTTCCCAAGTTAAGCTCAGCCAGTTTCCAGACTCTTTCTGTTAGCCAGCCCGGTTTTTTTTTGGTCTCTGATAGATACCTTTCGAATCCTGGCCAAAGCTGATTCCTATCATGTGATTTCCCTTCGCCGACAGGCACCTGTTCTTTTACGGCATTTAATATTTCTCTGATTGATTCTTTACCGCTTAACCGCGATGAGGGAATATCAGTTTCAACAGCTCCCATGCCACAACCGATATCTACTCCGACGGCATTGGGAATAATGCTGTTTTCACAGGCGATAACTCCGCCAATAGGCATACCGTATCCAGTATGGCAATCGGGCATTATGGCAATATGCATAAACATCTCACTGTGATTCGCCAGATTTAAAGTCTGTTTCATTGCAGAGTTTTCTATATTTTTACACCATGATTTTATTGGCAGTCTTGTTTGTCCTTTTTTTTCCCAGTACATCAGGTCGCTCCTTGTCTCTCTATAAGTATAATACCCGGTTCTACTCTTCTGCTTCTGGTAAATTGCCGTAATTACTGATACATTCATCCAATGAAGAGGAAACAATGGCTATAAATTTAGCATTTTTAGATAATTACCCTGAAAAAGTTCAGACAAAAATCCGCAATTTAATTGAAGAAGATGGACTGAAATCCTATTTAGAGGAACTCTATCCCGAAACCCACAATATTAATACTGACAAAGCTCTGTTTGACTATGCTCAGGAAATCAGAAAAACATATATGAGAAAGGCTCCGCCTGTTCACAAAGTTGTATTCGATGAGAAAAACGAAACCGTTTACCAAGCCCTCGGTAATGTCGATAATGAGCATATCCTCTCCGATAACGGTCATAAAATCAAGAATGTCATGCGCGTAGCAGCCTTGTTCAAGGATGCTCCTGCAGACCTTTTTTATATGGTTGTCGTTCATGAGCTTGCACATTTGAAAGAGAGAGAGCACGGAAGAAGTTTTGACCGTCTCTGTCATCATATGGATGGAGACTATACTCAGCATGAGTTTGATTTAAGGCTTTTTCTAATAAGCCGGGGTTTTTGACCGGATTTCCTTTACTTAAAATAATTATATATTTAAACTATATTTATTATGAACAATAAAGTTATCTACAACTGTCACACACACATTTTCAATGATAAGAATATCCCCGACAGATATCTGCCCTTTTTTCTGGTTCCGGCGATCAGGGTCAGGTTTCTCCGGTGGGTTATAAAGGGATTTATGAAAATCATTATTCCCTGGACTAAAAACGATAAAATTCATCGATTTGTCTCTTTTATCGATGCCGCTTATAGAAAAACACAGAAAAACAACTTTATATACTTGAAAGAGTATTATCCTCCAGGTACCAGATTCATCATTTTGCCAATGGATATGAAATATATGGGTGCTGGTAGAGTAAAAGAGGATATCGATAAACAGCACAGCGATCTCTCAGCACTGGCAGAAAATCCCGATTATAAAGATCTTCTGATTCCCTTTGCCCATATTGATCCCAGACGGCCTGATGCTCTGGACCGACTTCGCAACCTTGTTGAAAATCACAACTTTAAAGGTGTTAAAATATATCCCACTCTGGGGTATTCTCCCGATCATCAAGTGCTTATGGACGAGATTTATCCCTATATGCTGGAAAAGAATATTCCTCTTATGGCTCATTGTTCTCCGGGAATAGTAAATAGTAAAAAAATGAAAAAAGCTGATGCTCACGCATTGGCTCATCCCGATAATTACAAAGCGGTAATGAAGGTTTTCCCTGAATTGAGAATCTGCCTTGCACATTTCGGCGGTATTGATGAGTGGAGAAGGCATTTGAATAATCCCTGGAATACTGATAAAACTACCTGGCTGACAAGCATTAAGGATCTTATCCGCAGTGGTTCCTATCCCAATTTATTCACCGACATATCTTATACTATTTTCAATTTCCAGGAAAATGTACCATATCTGAATATTTTACTCGAAGAAAAAGAGATCCTCGATAAGGTTTTATTCGGTTCTGATTATTATATGGTTGAGAGTCAAAAATATTCGGAAAAACGGCTTTCCATTGATCTGAGGAGTGTTCTCGGTGAAGAGAAATTCTGGAAAATTGCCAGTGATAATCCACGAAAATACCTGAATCTTTAACAAAATGATAATCAGCGCCAGCAGAAGAACAGACATCCCCGCTTTCTATGGTGAATGGTTTTTAAAACGGTTGCGAGCAGGGGAGGTCCTGGTCAGAAATCCCATGAACCCTCTTCAGGTCACAAATATTCCTTTATCTCCCGATAATGTTGACTGTATTGTATTCTGGACTAAAGATTCCCGTAATTTTATTCAATATCTCAATGATATTGATGATCTGGGTTATAAATATTATTTTCAGTTTACAGTGAACTCTTATGATAAAGAGATCGAACCTGATGTGGATAGAAAAAAATATATTATTGAGTCCTTTCAGAGACTCTCTGATAAAATCGGTTCTGATAGAGTTCTCTGGCGTTATGATCCTATCATCATCAATCATAAATACTCTATTGAATATCACACTAAATGGTTTGCCTATCTGGCTCTGGAGCTATCCGGTTATACCGAAAAATGTGTCATAAGTTTTCTTGATGTATATAGTAAAATCAGAAAAAATATAAAGGCTCTGGAAATACAAAAACCTGATGTGAAATTGATTGATGATATAGGTAAAAAATTCAGTGAAACTGCCCAACGGGAGAATATCAGACTTTTTACCTGCGCACATGATTATGGGTTGGAAAAGTATGGAATAGGTCAGAATAAGTGTGTTGATAATGAATTGATAGAGAGCATTACCGGATATGCCATCAAATCAATAAAAGATCCATCGCAGAGAAAGGGGTGTCACTGCATTGAAAGCCGTGATATCGGTTCATACAATACCTGCGCTCATCATTGTGTTTATTGTTACGCTAATCACGAGAGAAATACTGTGACGGAGAACCTGAAAAAATATGATAGGCTATCTCCTTTTTTATGCGATGAACTAAAACAAAATGAGAAGATAACTTTCTACAAAAAGGCAAAATCATTAAAAATACTGTAAATCTGCAATCTTTTAATTATAATAACAGCATAGAGGAGACATATTGTAATGAAAAAGAAAACTATATTCGTGGTTTTGATTGTAATCTTATCAGTATTTCTGGTCAGCTGTACGGCAGGACCGAATACTTTTGCCGGTACTGAAAATGCTGATGGCGAACTGGCGGGATTCTTTATGGGACTCTGGCATGGGTGTATCTCATTTATCACTTTTATCATATCCCTGTTCAATGACAAGGTAAATGTTTATGAAATACACAATAAGGGACCACTATATAATCTCGGGTTTATCCTGGGAGCGATGATCGCCTATGGCGGTAGCGGTGGAAGTGCCTGTCGAAAACGCAAAAATAGATAATTTAAAAAACCCGGTTTCCAAAACCGGGTTTTTTAATGGTTAAACAAGTATATCTTTGCTTTTCAGTCGCCGATTTGCTGCAAAGAGTGATAAAGCAGTGAGCAGAATGAAATAGAGTACCCGCCACCAGGTCAGTCCGAATCCCTGTGCATTAATGTCTGAGTCCATCCAGGTAAAAGGGCTGATATAACCGATTGCACTAATTAGAGGAGAGAAACTGTTTGCCAGACTGGAAATGGAATTGAGAAAGTAAAAGATAAATACCAGTCCTATGGCCAGTCCCAGAACAGATTTCCCTCTTTTTATCAGCAATGACACAAAGAGAACTATACTGCCTACACAGAGTATGAGAAGGTAAATGTAAACACATAAAAGAGCCATCTTTCGCACATTGTATTTTTTGAAAATACTATCTTCAAAATCATCTGGCAGATCGAGCATCACTATTGCTTTTTCCATCGATCCTGAAACTTTGGTGAACTGGGACAGTGCGATAGAGGGATTCTCTTCAAAGATCATGAGAAACACTTCGGGAGAACTGAAGAAGCTCTCTTTCATGGTGTAGTATTCCTCCTGTTCACCTCTGACATTTTCCAGAAATTCTTCACGTCCTTCAGGGGGAATGGAAAACATAGACATATAGTCTTCAGGATTATTCAATACAGACTCAAAAAATCCATCGGGATTTTCCATTGCCTGACTGAGAAGCCGGTTCATATCATCGATATCGAGATTCATCTCCTCCACTTCAGAAGTTCCTTCCTGGAGCAGGTTTGAAGCGAAAGTCAGGGAATATTCTGCAAAACTATCTTCTGTCAGATTAAAAGCATCATAAATTTTTTCGGGATTTTTATTGATCTGTTCCTGTATAAGCATTTTGTCTGTTGCAGATAGTTCCAGTTGTCGTGGAGAATCTTCTTTGACAAATTCCATAGATCCAACGCTTGTCAGAAAGAAAAGCACACTGAGAAGTGTTATATATGTAAATAAAACGGCGGTTTTACTGAAAAATATAGTGTTCCTCGAGACTGGTCTTGTAAAGAGAAACTCTGCCGTTTTATCAGCTTCCTCTTTTGCCAGCAGATTCCCAGCCAGAACAGATGCAAAGATGCATCCCAGCAGTACATTGTAAATGGAATTATAGGTTACGTAAAAACCCATCAAACTTCCCAGACTCGATACATCTGCTCCAAATGCCATGAGCATTCCTTTCATCATGGGGTTTTCAAACATAGCCTCCATCTGCGTCAGAAGTCCGTCGGCATTGATAGCCGGATAGAAAAGCATCCCGAAAAAGAGAATCCCGCAGATCGATCCCCCCCAGATCACAAATGATTTAAAATTGCGTCTCATTTCCATTTTGTATATTGTCAGATTCATACTTCCGCTCCTGTATCGCTGTAATAATGCATAAAAATCTCTTCGAGGCTCGGATCCTCCAGAACGACATCTTCCAGAGGCAGCTTAGCCAACTGATTCATCAGGTCCCTTACATCTCCTGTAAAAAGACCTTCGGCGCCTCGTTTGCTTATTGTCATTTCCGATACACCATGCAGATCTTTTTCAGATATTCGCTCTCCTCTTTTGAAAAGAACCCGGAATCTTTTGAGATATAGTTTTCTCAACTGATCTATTTCACTTATATTTACAATTTTTCCCTCTCTGATTATGGCTACCCGGTTACAGAGTCGTTCCACTTCGGACAATGTGTGTGATGAAAAGAAGATAGTGCATCCCCGCTGTTGTTCTTCCCTGAGTATTTCGTAGAAACGCGACTGGATAAGAGGATCGAGTCCGCTAGTCGGTTCATCCAATATGAGTAATTCCGGTTGATGGAGCAGCGCTTGTACTATAGCCACTTTTTTTCGGTTCCCCAGTGAAAGGTCGCTTATCTGCCTCTTCAGATCCAGTTTCAGCCTTTCGCTGAATGTCTCAATTTGCTCTCTAGCAAAAGTTCCGTAGAAATCAGCAGAATAGCGGAGAAGTTGGCCTACATTCAATCTGTCATAATAATTGAGTTCCGAAGGAACAAAGCCTATGCGTTTGCGAAGTTCCGCTCCCATTTTCAAGGCATCCTCTCCCAATAGCCGGACTTCACCGCTGTCGGGAAAAATCAAACCGAGTATAGATCTGATCGTTGTCGATTTTCCAGCGCCGTTAGGACCTATAAATCCATAGATTTCTCCTTGAAATACTTTCAGGTCAACATCTACCGCACCACGTGAATGACCGTAATATTTTGTTAGTTTCCTGGTCTCCAGGATAGGGATTCTGTTCTCAACTGTCACAAATGTCTCCTTGTTTCTATATGACCCATATGTATTTTATGGTCACAGTTAGTGTAAAAAAAACTCATTTTTCAATAAGCCGGCTGATACTCGCATCGAGTAAAAGATCAACAACATCGGGAAATGTCTCTTCGCCTATGTCTTCTTTATGGAGAAAAAGGAAAAATATAGCCCGGAATACTCCCGATATCAGCTGGGGATTGTCCACTTTGAGTTTTCCTTTCTTCCTCCATACCTCTACGAGCTGCGTAGCAAAATCCACATCGGCCTCCATGGCATCTTCCAGTTGCCCGGGAGTAAATTTCTGCCATAGATATTCAAATTCCTCTTTGGCGAGCAGGCGACGGATAAAGGGATCGGTCTCTACCTGTTTCAGTATTCCCTTCATTATCGTTTTCAGCAGTTCACGATCATTATCGGATTCAGTAGTAATCAGTTCATACATCGCCTGATGCTGGCCTGTTTCATAATGGCGGATTACAGCAAAATAGAGGTCCTCTTTAGAGGGAAAGAATTGGTAGAATGCACCTTTGGAAATCCCGGCATTTCTGGCGAGGTCTTCAACGCTGGTTTTTTTTATTCCATAGCGGCCGAAAGATTCCCTGCCTGACTTAATGAGCCTGTCGTGTATATTCTTCTTTTCCTGATCCGTAAAACCTCTTGGCATCGTATTCCTTCTATTTCTATATGACTAAAAATGATTATATAGTCATATGATAATTAATATTCTTTCTTTCGTCAAGATATATTGTATAATCCAAGTATTTATATGAGAAGAAGAAGACCTGTCGGTAAAAATATTTATACAATTGAATATCTATTGGATAAACAACCCAAAGCACTGTCCCGCGATACAAGGTATCCTCTGCTGATAAGTTATTTCAGGAGTTCTCCTGTTCTTATGAGAATCAGGTTTAACAAAAGATGTTATTCTCTGCTTCACAATGCCGTAATAAAACCGGAACACCTGGAAAATTTTTATAAAACTTATCGACTTCCAAAAGATTCTTTTTTCCCTTTATTTTTTATGATCAAAAGAAATTATCTGAATAATAAAAATATTAAAAAAAGAGAAAAACAGTTATACATTCAGAATGGAATGGAAAATCTTCCTCCTTATGTGATCAGATTTTTGAAATTAATCCATGAGATGGAGAAGAGTTATAACAGAGCAGATCTGCTGCCTGTTTATTCAAAGAATATCATCCCCAAAACGAAAAAACAGATTGATAACTACAGGGGATTTGAACATCTGGACTGGTATAGATTTTTCCTGAAACATTTTGAGATGATGCAGAAATATTATGATAGATTACCGCCTGTAAAGACCGACAAATTGACGGCTTGTCTGATTCTGGAATGTGTTCCCGACTCATATGAACAATTACCGGGACATTCGCTTGTAAAAAGCCGTTATCGAAAATTGAGTAAAGAATATCATCCCGATGCCGGTGGTGATCCTGAGCTTTTTATTGCCCTGAAAAAAGCCCGTGATCTGTTACTTCTTCCTTAAGAGAGAAAAATCGGGAGTGAATATTACACCCAGTCCGACTGTAATCTGTGAACTGTTCAGAGTCCAGGATCCTCCGTCCTCTTTGAAATATGTCGCATATCTGTATGATGCCTTTCCTTCGAGTTTCAACCAATCGTATACATGACCAATTACCGAAAGATATGGCCCATGGGAGTATAGGGGTATGTCTCCTGTATTTAATGCGAAATATAAATTGTAGTTAAAACTCAGATTCAATAGCGGTTCACGATCGGTCATGAAAACATAAGTTAATCCGGGCCGTATGAGCAGACTGTGATGACGATTACTCACGTTATAGTAATAACGGATTTTTGTCGGGAATACCCAGTTCCGACCGGGAAGCCACGATAGATGGAATCTCGGTGTGGCATCAAAATAGAAAAGGTGTTCAATCTGACCTCTTGTATCGAGCCACCAGTGTCTATCGGGAGGTCCTGCTTCGAACTGCCAGTCCTCAAGGTCTCTCGCACCCATCTGCATTCGGTAAAATGCACCGATTTTGAGCCAGGGCACTATCGAGAAATAGGATCCAGCAGAAAGAGATGTATATCTCAATTGATTTTCCAGGCTGTGATACTGTCCCTTAAGCTCGATGTAGGGATTAAATCTTCCGGCTTGAGCCACCATGGCGATTCGCCCCTCTATATCAAAGGAAGTCTCGGAATAAGTCCAGGCGCTGATAGAGAAAATTGCAGCAGTTGCTAAAAAAATCATAGTCAGAATATTTCTTTTAATCATAATCAAAACTCCTCAGGTCCGCATATGCACCATCGAGGTCTGTTTGATCCACAAGCTCTCCCATGTCGGGATCAGTATTCCAGTTCAGGTCCTCTGTCCAGGAATAGAAGCGGGGATCGGTTAATCTGTTCCCTGCAGGTATGGTAATTCCCTCTCCTTCATTAACCAGTACGGAATCGGTAGTATTTTTCAGAGCTACATGGACAGTGCCCTCATTGACGCATAACCAGAGGTCCGGTGTGTCCTCGATTGTTTGTCCGAAAGCAACAAAAAATTCTGTTCCCCTTACTCCGGCAACTACCCCTGGTGTTTTCACTTCATAACCTACACCTAGCAGACGTTTTATTTTTGAAAACAAACCTCCCGAAGTCAATGAAACACTTATTACTTCTTCTATTTCATCGAGTATCAATATCGTCTCGGATCTCATTTTCAAAGTACCCCGTCCTTCAACTTCCAGAATTGCCAGGGAATCGGTGCCCGTGGATATCTTATCGCCCTCAATCAGAGTCATTCCAAAATCTCCAGTTAATACCGATTGTCCTCTTGTTATAATTACCGTACCTTCGAGATATGAAATATGAGATTCTGCAGCAATTGCGGGAGCAGTATATAATATAAAAACCAGCAGAAGGAAAGATGATCTATTCATAAATACAACCTTTGAATTTGTGATTACTAATATACTTAGTTGGTACTTATGAATATAATACAATCTATTTTTTAAATCCATAAAAAAAGCCCGGCAATTCCAGCCGGGCTCTCAGATAATTCATTGAACATTACAGATTTTCAGTACGGTAGCTTTTCCCTTTACGAATTATTTTCTCCATTTTAGTACTCGATTGATTCACTTTCATTCCCACACTTTCATATAATCTGGTCGCGCCGGTCAAACTATCGGCATCAACATGAAGATAAACTTTTTTTCTACCGGCTTTTTTCATTTCAGTAAAACTGAGTTTCAGCAGGGACGATGCGATCCCTTTTTTTCTGAACTCTTTATTGACGCAAAGAGAATCGAGATAAGCAATCTCTTTATCCGATACCATTCCATTCATACACAGAGACATCCCGATTATATTATTATCAGATAAGGCAAGGAACCAGTACTGCGGATCGTAATAAGGTTCCATCGATATCCAGTGTTTCCATTCGGCAAATTCCTCATCAATAGGACTTTCATAATATCCCCAATGATCGGCAAAACCAGCACGATCGCATTTCACAATGTCCATAAGGTTCTGTCTTTCTTTATGAGTGGTAATGCTGATTCCCTCTGGGAATTCCGGTTGATCCAGATCAGTATTCAGATCGATGCCCATGCGCCAGAAGTATCGTATTTCAGAATAACCTCTATCCTTCAAGTTCTGAATTTTATCTTTCTGAGTGCTGTCAACGGTTGTCGCCGCATAAACTTCTCCGTCGGCAGGGGCTTTTGGAATGTTCAGGTCAGATTTTTCTTCAGCCCATTCCAATAAGACCGTTTCGATATCAGAACCTATATATTCCGGTTCTGTTTTTTGAATGATGAAATTCTGGATATGCGGTTTGTTATCATTCCAGACTGCTATGAAACCCAACCATTTATCATTTTCATCGACAATAATTCTAGCATCTTCTTTTAAATCAAAATTGGGGAACTCCCAGGTCTTTAAAATAACTTCTTCTGTAGAATTTTTTTCACCATTAATATGCGCATCGTAATTGTTAAAAATGACAGATGCTTTATCGGCTTCATTTTTTTCAGGACTTCTCATTTTCAGTCCTTCTCGTAATTTTGCATTCATATGAGCTCCTGTCTGATAAATTTATCACAACATGTGATTGTTAAAAAGAGAAAGAATGATTCTAATTTTTTTATGCAAAAAGCACTTGTTTGAAGAGTCATATACAGATAAAATTATTATAGGCTAATGAAAAAAACGCAATTGAGAAATCAACTAAAAAAAATACTGGAAAACTCGGATATCCCTATTGAAGAACTGGCCCTGGATATAACCAGACAGAGCATTCACGAATTGGGGGGAGTCCGTCATTCAACTGCCTTGTCTAAATTGGATAAGGCTCAGATCCTGACAAACCACATTGATGACAATCAGCTCGAATCCCTATACCTTAAAATGACATCCATTTTTGAGAATGGAACATATCATGGAAAAGAATACATTCTGCCTGGATTCTCCAGGATTAATCCCAATCGGGAGCGGAGAGTTAACGAAGCTGCTAATGAAAAATCTATTTATCTCAAAATTGATATAGTCTCGAGCACTCAGTTACTCCAGGAACTCGGTGAAACTTTCGAGGAACATGTCGTGAAAATCCTCGATTTCTGCAAGTTGTGTTTTACGCATCGTACTGGTGAAATAGTTACGCAGGAAGGTGACGCTTTGTATTTCAGCTTTTCCGATGATGTGGAAGAGGGGAGTAGAGATCTCTTCAGCTCTACATTAAAATTCATGAAGTGGCTAGAAGAATACAATCTTTTTCACAATGATTTAGATGATTCAATCTCGTTGAAATTTGTCGGCTTGAGTATACCGACTTATAAAGATGATGAAGACAAACATACTATTACAGAACGCCTAACGGAATTTGAGAAGAAATTCGGTCGGTCCGATTCCCTGATAATTGATGAAGATATCTGGAAGCATATTCCCTCCAATGTGAACAACCTGATCAGAAAATTTTATATTTCAGACGGTATGTTTTACGGGATGTATAAACGATTTTCATTTCAGAACAGTTTTAAAAACGTCAAAGTTCTATGTCAATAGATTAAATGAATATGAAAAAATATCAGACTTTTCCTTTATCTGCTGCAGATTCTTATTGAGATTCGGCGGGAGCAGTTCAATTACATCTTTGGATAGATACAGCTTATCCATTTCGAGTTTCTCAGCCAGTTTGTAAATGTTGCTGCAAGAGGGGATCAGCCTCGCACTGCTGTCCAGAGTTTTGTATTTTAAATTCATGGCTGTAAAATAGTATTTATTTTTAATATCCTTTTGATTCAATCTGATATCGTCAACCTGCTTGGTCAAAAATGTTTTGAATATGCTTTTAATCACGGGAATATTATTCTTCGTAACAGGGGCTATGTAAATTCGCTTTTTAGAAACATTGTTGCCGCAGAATTGTTTCCATTGGGAATTTGACTCCAGTTCGGGATGAAAGATGAAATTCTCTATATGATCATTCCATAGCTGGTCAATTTTATACTGATCATTTTTGAATTCCAGTTCCAGATAAAGAACAAAAAAAGAATACATCTCGAACTCATCGATTTCCTCCCATCCATTGGACACTTCGTTGAAAACCAACTCTTCTTTTTCTTCTTTGATAACAGGAACCTGTATGTCTTGCAATGTCTGTGAATGGGGAGTATGGGCAAAGGACATGATTCCCGAGCTATTAATTCTCCTCACCGGTCTCTGACCGATTTTGAGATACTTCATTTTGTTGTATGTGTAGAGATATATATCATTTATATCGATGATCCCGTCATCATCAAAATCGGCTTCACCCGATTCTATTCCCTCTAATAGAAAATGTGTGAACAGGGAATTCTGTTTATTTTTTTTCTCTGTCTCCAGATCGTATTTTCTCGATGCTGATAAAATGGCAAAACCTTTTTCGGCGTTATTTGCATCCAGACTGTTCTCAGATGTGTTCAGTGTTGTCAAATCATCATTAATCGAATGATAGTTGGCAAAACAGGAATCTATTATGATGATTTTCTGAGCAGCATTTGTTTCGTTAACCAGTTCATTAATCATAATACTGCTCAGCGACGTTGACGCTTTATTATCAAGGTTTGAATTTTTGCTGTAAAAATAGAGTGAATTATCTGTAATATCTCTTTCTGCATATCCTGAAAAATAGAGCAGAAGCAGATTATCCGATTCCTGATTGTTCCGGAAAAAATTCTGAGTTTCCTCTACTGTTTTTTTGTAATTGGGATTTTTTAGAATCTGGACATCAAATGCACCTATATTGATATCTTCCAGATGTTTTTTAAGATCTTCAATATCTTTTTTAGGGGATTTTAAATCTTTAATTCGTTTATCAGAGTATTTCCAGTTTCCAATTATCAGAGCTTTTTTGTTCATTACCATCACTAATAAAGCATGAATTATAGTTTTCGAACACTAGTACTTTACTATTAGAAGTATATAATAATTCAATTGTAACGGCAATATGCATTTCTGAATTCAACTTGAGGCTGTCCCGATAAAAGGGGACAGCATGAATTAGAAATGCAATTTCATTCCACAACTGACCGTTACATCATCCCAGGGTTTCCACAACAGTCCGGGGCCGAGTATGCGCTGACCTCCGAATTCCGAGGTCTGATCACCAAGTGCAAAAAAAGTACCCAATGTAAAAACCAGATCTGTCACAGGTTCCCATTCCAATGAAGGACAGGCCAGAAGGCTACGGTCATTCAGGTTTAACAGTATTGCCAGATCTGCTTTCAGCGTTTCAACACCCTCCCATGAAATATGAGAAAAAAGATAATCTTCGGCAACTAAAACACGAGTTCCCTGAATAAAACCAAATACGTCATACTGCTCAGGTATTCTATTTCCCGTTCCAAGATGAATGTATTCAAGGAGTACCTCCGTTTTGAGAGGATTCAAAAAATATGATGCACCAAAGGAAAGCTCCAGAGCGTCTTTTATCAGCCAGTTTTCACCGGATTCAGGAAGTTTTAGTGCAGATTCCAAAGTTAGTCCCAAAGACGAAATATTACCGGTAATTTCAGAAACAACCCAGTTTGAATCAGTTTCTCTGGCAAACCCGGCGGAAATTTCCCATCCAGAGGGGAAGGCAATAAATTTCAGGGCGAATGGAAGATTTTCTATATTTGTTTCATTGAGAGAAACAAGCTCATCATTTATCTTATCTGTAAAACACATGTATCCGGAAAATCCGAATGTCCATCCTAATGCCAGATCTATTGTCAGAGCGGGAATCCCTTTTTTTTCGTCTGAGAAAAGTGAACCTAAGTTTCGGGGATTGACTCTATCCGCCGGGTTTACAAGCCATGCAGATCCCCAGCTTACGGGCACTTTGCCAAAACTGACATTCAGGCTTTCATAACCCCAGGAAACCCAGGCCTGTTCAATGGAAAATAGACTATTGGATTCGTCTTCGGGCAATTCAGGCAGACCTGTCGTTTCATAGCGACCCATAGGATTTGCATAACCTCCACTAAAAGAAGATAATCCCTCCAAAACTGCGGTCATATTTGATAGAGGTTTTAATTCAAGCCTGAATCTTGTAGATAGGGATACTCCAAAGCGAATCTCTTCATAAAATTCTGAAATAGATGGATTTGATAGAGCGGAGAAATCATTCATTGCAGAAATACCACCCAATTCAGCAGACCCAGTAATTGAAATGCTATCGTTGCTGTAAATAATTGCTGATGATAATAAACATAATAAAAGAGTCAGAGTAAATACTTTGTTCATATTCATTTTTTCCTCCTACCGATAAAACTGTCTTGGATGAAAAAGACTGTCATTAAGGGATCGATCAAATACAATTTCCTCTATTTTAATAATTGTTTTAGAGTGTTTTGCCGGATTTTCCATTTCTATGAGAGAAGGACTCAGCCGGCCGGAGAATAGGGAAACTTCAAATACGGTCAGTATCTTTTCCACAGAAGTCTCTTTTTTATAGAATTCAATTCTCCTTGGAATGTAATCATTGCGGTTTATATTCATGACAATTCTTGTGTAATTTGTCTCTCCCGCCAGAGGGATCCCCTCGAGCATCCATTGTTCTTCATTTTCCGATAATTTGGTAAAACTGTATTTACCACCCCAATTTCCCGATCCAAGATCTTCATAAGAAAAGTCTCCACCGACGCCGTTTATTGAACCGCCTTTTGCTGCTCCGCTGAGAAGGCGAACTCTGCCCGTTGATGGGAAATACACCCATTGGCCATCATCTCTTGTAAGAATTGACATTCCCGCCAGTCTTCTCGGTTCTCTGAAGAAAAAAACCGAGAGTTCACTATGCTCTGTATCTGTTCTGCTGAATGACTCCAGCCGGAATGTCTTTTTATTATTCATATCTGAAAGATCGTCTATTACTGTCATTGTCAGAGTGCTGATTTCAGAATCAGACATCTGATTCCGGTCTACGTGGGCAATAATGGATTCTGCCGATTCCGCTCCGACTGAGATTGTTGAAATGAGCAGAATCATCATAATTAAAGTTGTTTTTTTGTTCTTTTTATTCATTATTTTTCTCCTGTTTCTTTTCTGTTTGAAAGAGACCAATAGTGGAATGATTGTTAATGAGGATACAAGGGCTGCGAAGGTTCCCAGAAATAAAAGGATTCCCAGAGTAGCTATCCCTCTGAAGGTTCCCAGCAGGGCAAGAGAACCGAATCCAATCATAGTTGTCAGTGCAGAGAGTAATATTGATTTTCCTGTTGATGCCAGAGCATCTTCAATGGATCTTTCTTTATCCAGGCTGTGTATTATATGGACATTGTAATCGATGCCTATTCCGATAATCAGAGGAATGGCCAGTATGTTTATAAGGTTCAATTCTCCTGATAACGTATAGATTCCAATCATCCAGATAATACCGATTATGAGATTGACAATTGCCATTGTCGTTTTACCAAGGCTTCTAAAAGTCGCCATCAGGAAAAGGATTATAACAATTAATACAGCTATTGCAGCTGTTGCAGTTTCATTGAGAATCTCTTTTGACAAAGCCAGCGATAAAGGGATAGTCCCCGTTATACCTTTATGAATCTTCAGCATCTCACTATCAAAATGGAACATTCCTTCTGCAGTTGTAATTTTATCTGTAGGATAAATAGAAATCAGATAAGATCCTTTATCTGTACTGAGCATTTCATCTTTTATTGATTGGGGAAGATCTTTTATGACGAGAGGCTTATCAATAGCAGTCATTCTCTCGATCCTCTTATGAAGCGATCTGGAAAACGACCTATCCAGTTGATTCAATCTTTGAAGGGCATCAGGTGAATCCAATGCTGAAATAAGTTTCTGAAAAACTTCGCGGCCAGCCTCTCCTGTTTCCTTTCCGGCAATCTCTCTGATCATGGTGTCTCTTTTTGAAATTATGCGGTTACTATCACCGAGATTCATGGAACTGATATCTGCTATTTCAACAATATTCCACTCGAGTCTCTGCACTTGGTCTTTGAAAAAAAAGATTTCTTCATTGCTGATTTCTGAAAAATCCGACAGTTTTAATTCACTGTGCCAGTCTTTTATAAAAGAAAGTCTTCCATTCTGAGCCTGTGTCTCAGGCAGATAGTCTGTAAGAGAGCTCACAGTAGCAACAGATCGGTCTTTTCGGATTTTTTCTGTAATTTCTCTTGCTTCATCGAGATCGGAAACTGCTAGAAACGAAGGGAACGGGCTGAGTTCAAAGGCTTCCATTATCCGGTTTTCTGTTGCTTTGGAAGGGGTTTTCTGAGGACCGATGCGCCGCATATCATAGTCGTAAGAAATTGATGGAATCAATAAAAGAGTAGTGATGGTAAAAAGAAAAGCTAAGGCTAAAATGACTGGTCCGGCTTTTCCCTGTAAAAATACTGCCCAGCGGGAAAGAAAAGAGTATTGGATCTTCATTCTTGATTTCTTTGTTTGCGGATATTTGTCGAAAGTCAGCAACAGAAGAGGAAGAATTGTAAACATGGAAACAAGAACAAAAATGATTCCGCTACCGGCAACAAAACCGAACTGAACAAATCCCACTGTTTTCGATAGGCAAAGAGCAAAAAAAGCAAGGGCAGTTGTAATTCCACCTATTGCAACAGGCGGTGCTGTAGATTCCAGTGAAAGAGCCATGGCTTCAACATTAGTTGCACCCAGCTCTATGGAATCTCCATATTTTGTTATAATGTGGATACCGAAATCAATGCCTAAACCAACCAGTAGCGCTCCGAAAGAACTGGTTATCATATTCAGTTCTTTCAAGGTAATTCCAATTAATCCAAGATCAAAGAGTATCCCTATTGCAAGGGCTATCAAGGTGAAAAATATTGAGCGCAATCTTGATAATGAAAAATAAAAAAGTATTAAAATCGCGCATAGTGCCGCCAGTGCAGGATATAGAGCATCAAAGCCTAAAGCTTCTTCTTCATCTGCTTCCTGCGCAATATCTCCGGATATACCAAAATCAAGGTGAGGATAAAGTTCTTTCATTGAAATTATATGATCTTTAGTTCTGGATATTACACGGCTAAGTTGTTTTCGGTCTCCTATTGAAAAATCGGGACTGATTTGAATTAACAGCATTTCATAATCTGGAGAAAAGAAATAGGCATCTCCAACGAACAGCGAATCAATTATTTTTTCAGATTCTGATTCGGGATTACCATTCTCTCCAAGGATCCATGAGGTTAAGCGGATTATGAAATTTTCAAGCTGATTAAAGCTGTTGAGGATTTCCTGTTCATCGGAAGGGGACCGGACATCATCTCCTCCCTCATCAAGCCACGAAGCCTCCAGATTGTCATTGAGTACGGTCAGAAAGGGGAGGAGATAGGGCTCTTCAGTCATTGATCTGTAATCTTCAAGCTCATCCATTTCAGCCAGAAGCAAACCTTTATCGATGACAAAATCCCGATCCATTCTAGTCCTTATAGCCCTAAAGTCACCACGCAGCTGGTCATCGTTTTGTATAATACTTACCAGGGAATCAGCTGCAGCTTCCATTTCAGGAACTGATCCTTTTTCAATAGTGAGTAATATTGATGAAGTATTGAATCTGTCACTGATGTTGTTGTAGCTGGTCACTATCGGATTCTCCGCTGGAAGCAAATCCTGTATTCTTGTCTTCAATTCTATTGAACTCATAGACATAAAGGACAAAAGAGATGCAACCATCACCAAAATGAGCAGTGGAATTTTTTTCCTGTTTAAAAACTGCACATAACTCAGCCAGTTTTTGTAATTTTTTTTCATAATTCAACTCCTTTACTAACCAGTTAGTTAACAATCTCTAAATAAATGGTTAGTTAATAATGCAAATAAAATATTCAATTCCCTTTTTAAATTTAAATTTTGATTCTTCTATTTTTTATGAGATTTAAAATGTGTTTCTTTCATACTGTTCATAAAATAATGATCCATCTCATCCTGACTAACGGATATACGATTCTGTAAATCATCCTTGAAAAGTGTATAACATATCATTGGAATAAGAGCTGTAAAAAGTTCTGTCATCATAAATTGTTTTTTATCGAGATTCTCTGCATTCTCGATAATGCCGTCATCAGCAAATTTAATATAAAAATCAGCGAGATCGAGAAGCATATTTTCCTCATTTCCCTTTAGGCTTTCCATAAGAATAATTCTTATGATATCGCGATGGGAATCGAGGAAACTTATTATTTTATGCAGAGCTTCATGTTCTTTTTCATTTTCCTGCCCTGATAGATTATCCGCCAGAGCTGTCAGATCAAATGAGCTGAAGCCACTATGAACCAATCGTTCATATAATGCTTTGAGCAATTCTTTTTTACTCTTAAAATAGTAGTAAATAAGAGCTTTGTTGACACCGGCAGCTTTTGCAATCTTATCCACTCGAGCTCCATCGAAACCCTTTACGGAAAATTCTTTTTCTGCTGCATTGAGTATCTTTTCTTTTGCTTCTTCGCTCATGAAAGCTCCAATTAATTAACCATTTAGTTAAAGATATGGAATTTTATTACTTTTGTCAAAGGAAATTTATCTATAACTATAGTTACTTATGAAAAATAGGAATCATTGTTAGAATAATTACCATGACTACTACAACAAAAAAAACATTGAATGAAAAATTGATTGTAACAGGGAAACTTGTGGCTACTTATTATGAGAATGATATTGTAGAAAAATCGGAAGTTGATCTTTCAGGGTGTTCCGGCATATGGAGAGACAGTCTTCTCGATATTCTATATTATCTTAAAAAAGAAGAAGATGAATATTATATAATACTTGTCTTCGATGATTCTTCTTTTCATAAAAAGAAAGTTCTTTTTTGTGTTGAGAATAATCATTTCATATTTAAAGTCACAGATAGTCCTTCAGGGGAGTTCTACCAATTACTGGAAGATGGAATTCTTGAATCCTGGGACAGTGATGGAAAAATAGATATGTACAACAATGTTGCTGATTTATAGAATCTTTTACTCGAAATTATACTTACAGAGGTCAATAATCTGATATCGCTCATCAACACCCATTTTATTGAATATTCGATAAAAGTGTTGTTTGACCGTACTTTCTTTTATACCCATCTCTTCTGAGATCTCTCTATTGGTAGCGCGGTTAACTGTGAGTATTTTTACTATTTTCAGCTCTGTTGGCGTCAGTCTGCACTGGTCAAGATTAAATGGTTTTTGATCAGATTCATATAGAGCTATCTCTTTTTCCAGGATTTCAAGTTTTACCTGCTCGCTCTCTATTTTATTCTGGAGCTGGTCTTTTTCCAGAATCAGATTTACGATGTTTGTTTCCAGTTTCCTCTCAGAGAAGAGAACCCTGTCTATTTCCGCTTTATATATGAAATAGAGTAAAGTCATGAAAAACATCAGAAAAATAATAATGCCGACTCCGGAAAAAGGTTTGTTGTCAAAATGGGCGGAGAGCTCAATAATAAAAAACAGGTAAATAAAAGCTATAATAGATTTTAATAACGTGTATTTTCGGAAAAAGCCGTATTTGTAAGAGAGAAGATAGAAGATTATCCAGAATGCAGATCCGTATATGTTTTCATAAGTATCGAAAATGGCAAAAGTGCTTGCAAATAACAGAATAATTACGTGTGTTATCTGTATGAACAAATTAGCCTTTTTTGCAAAATAAAATAAAATAAAAGGTATAGTCAGAAAGACAGTCAGCAGTAGCCCATATTTAAATAGCAGATTATTGATGCTGTAATTATAAATATAGAATCCGATAATAAAATTGCTGATAATCACTGCGATTCCCACTACCGAGAAAAGCAGGGAAATCCTTCTTTGTATTAAAAAATTACTATGGTATGTGCCACCAGTTTGCTTTTGCTTCATCGACATTAATAATTTTCTCCATCTCAGGACATTGATTATCACGGATCTTTTTTTCAAGTATTTTTATTTCATTCTGCGCATTCCAGATACCCGATTCAACAGGATTGTATTTCTTTTTCATTTTATCTTCAATACTATCTTTGATATGATCGGAGAGCATTACTATTGATAGTAGGTTCATACCGCGATCAATAACTAGTCTGTTTCCACCATCAAAGTTGCTGATTCTTTCCAATCTGTTCAATAATGAAAAATTATCAGAAAAATTGTGTAGAAAGATATCTCTTCCAGCCTCATGAGAGGCGAGAAATAAAGTGGTTAAATGAGTCAGGGCTGTTCTTTTGGGCTCATTGCACAGAGCCAGATAGGGTATGGCCGCTACGAGTTTAGCCATTTTATTGCCCATCAGTTTTTTTTGATCTTCATCATTGAGATGAAATAAATTACTGATTCTGTTTCTCAAGTCAATCCAGTCCTGTTCAGGAAAGATTCCTGTTTCCTGAAATGCAATTGATTTTTTTAACTGATTCATATTTACTCCCTTGGTTCTTGATATCAACTAATGATTGTATCATTTGCATTGAAAGTTTAAAAATGAATTTTTTTGAATTAAAACAGAAGCCTCTAACTCAGGAAGATAGGTTGACCTAATTTAATTATTATGTATTATTTATGTAAGAACCAAGAAAAAGGAAGTTGATTCTATGGGTAATAACCTTTTGAGTAAAGTTTGGGAAAAGCACAAAATTACAACTCTTCCCACAGGGCAGGATCAGTTGTTTATCTCTCTCCACCTGATTCATGAAGTAACCTCTCCCCAGGCTTTCGGCATGCTGAAAGAGAAGGGATTGAAGGTTCTCTATCCAGATAGAACTTTCGGTACAGTCGACCATATTATACCAACTGATAAAAGAGAGCGTCCCTTTGAAGATACGCTGGCTGAAAATATGATTCAGGCTCTCGAAGATAATACCGCAGAAAATAAAATAGCTTATTTTGGCCCCGAAAGCGATCATCAGGGAATTGTCCATATAATGGGTCCTGAACTGGGATTGACCAGACCGGGACTGACTATTGCCTGTGGCGATTCCCATACATCAACTCATGGTGCTTTCGGTGCAATAGCTTTTGGTATAGGAACCAGTCAGATAAGAGATATTCTGGCTTCTCAGACTATGGCAATTTCCAAGCCGAAAGTGAGAAAAATCAATATTACCGGAAAATTGAAATCGGGAGTTTATGCTAAAGATATAATATTGCGGATAATTGCCGACCTGGGAGTCAATGGCGGAATAGGTTACGCCTATGAGTATTGCGGAGATGTTATCGATAATATGTCCATGGAGGAGAGAATGACTATCTGCAATATGACAATTGAAGGTGGAGCCAGAGTCGGTTATGTTAACCCCGATGAAACTACTTTTGAATATTTGAGAGGCCGGAAGTACTCGCCGGAAAGTTTTGATGAAGCAGTGCAGTCATGGCGTGAACTCGCTTCTGATAAGGATGCTGTCTACGACGATGAGTACACCCTTGATGGCGATACACTTGAACCAATGGTTACCTGGGGCATCAAACCCGGCCATGCTATTGGAATCAGTCAAACTATACCATTGATGGAAAATCTGCCCGATGACCAGAAACAAACTGCTGAATTAGCCTGTAAGTTTATGGGATTTCAACCGGGACAGAGCCTGATCGGGACAAAGATCGATGTTGCATTTATAGGTTCATGTACAAATGGAAGAATCAGTGATTTGCGATTGGTGGCAGGTTATGTAAAAGGAAAGACTGTATCTCCCTGCGTTAGAGCACTGGTTGTACCCGGTTCGAGAAGTGTAGCCGATCAGGCGGAAAAAGAGGGACTCGACGGAATATTTAAAGACGCCGGTTTTCAATGGCGTGAACCGGGCTGTTCCATGTGTCTGGCAATGAATCCCGATAAACTTAATGGGAGAGAGCTAAGTGCTAGTTCGTCAAATAGAAATTTTATAGGTCGTCAGGGTTCTCCTACAGGGCGAACTCTGCTGATGAGTCCCCTGATGGTAGCTGCAGCAGCGGTAAAAGGTGAAATCTGTGATTCGGGAGCTTATTGTGAATAGGGAAATTAAAAAAATATCCGGCAGGGCGATACCTCTTCGTGGAAATGATATCGATACAGACAGAATCATTCCAGCGCGATTTATGAAGTGCCTGACATTTAATGGTCTGGGGCAATTCGCATTTTATGATGAGAGGTTTGAAGAAGAGGGCAGTGAAAAAGATCATCCTCTGAATAGTGGAAAATACAAAGACTTTTCTATATTGGTAACCAATCTCAATTTTGGTTGCGGATCCAGTAGGGAACATGCTCCATGGGCCCTTTCGGGAATCGGAGTAAAGTGTATTATCGCACAGTCTTATGCGGAAATCTTTGCAGGAAACTGCAGCAGTCTCGGTATTCCGGCATTAATTGTCGATGAAAAAGATTGTAATAAAATTCAGGATTTTATTGAGAATAATCCACAATCATCTATTGATATCGATCTGGAAAAGAAAGAGTTAAAATTTGATAGTCTGCTTTTAAAATTTGATATACCTGAAACATATAGACTGGCATTGATCGAAGGAAAGTGGGATACCACTTCCATGCTGCTGGAAAATATTGAGCTCATAAAAAAACGGGATAAAATATTGCAGAATTTCAGATAAATTTATCAACTTCTTTAATTATTAGTATATTTATATGAGAGAAGGATTATGAAAAAAATCTCCATACTGTTTTTAATTTTTCTGTTGGCTCCTTGCATCTTATCCGCTGAGGACAATCCCTCTATTCTGACATTTGATATAACTGAAATTCAAGATGACTTTCTATCCATTGCTGAAGACCTATATGGCAGATATTCTTTTCTGTATAATGTATACGATTTCTGGTTTGCAAGTACCCTCCTGGGAATAGATGATTATTATTTGAGCTCCTTTCCTTTTAAATTAGATGTGGAAAAAAACGAATTGGGTCAAGACGATACCAATCCCTTTATATTGTTTACGGGATTTGTCACTTTTGTCGGTATGAGTTTCATCAGTGACAGTCTGCACGGTGATACAGAAAAATTACTCATGTCGATCAATCCCGCCTATTATTAGTAATAGGGGAAATTATCTGTTCAGGAAATGTATTCCAATGTATATTATTGAGCAGATGCTCAAAAAAATTATACTTGTACTATGGATTGCCTCTTCAGTTTCTCTTTCAGCTGATGTTATCAGGTTAAAAGCCTTTGATTTTGATGATGGACACCACCAATTCTATTTTAATTTACTTGAGACAGCACTATCCGACATGGGCCATGAGCTGGAGCTGGAACTCTATTCCAATGTTCCCCAGAAGAGAATTGAATTTATACTGGATAATGATGAAGAAAGCTATATCCATTTCTTTATCCAGACAGAAGAACGGGATGAGCGGTGGAATACTATTAATCTGGGATTGACGAATTCTCTCATTGCCCACAGAGTCCTGTTTATACCACGGGGTAAACAGTCGGTTTACAATGACATCGGCAACCTCGATGATTTCCGTTCTAAAGGTTTGATCGGTGCATTCGGTGCCAACTGGTATGATATTGATGTCTGGAAATTCAATGATCTCAATTTTTATGCCAAAGATGGAGACTGGCGCACAATTTACAGGATGCTGAGCATGGGAAATCGCAATATTGACTATTTTTCCAGAGGTGTGACAGAAATCCTGGGAGAAGCAACCTTATATCCGCAACTGGATATTGAGGAAAAACTGCTCTTTATATATAGCAGGGATTTCCATTTGTATTTTACTGAATCTGTTGAATTGAAATACAGAAGTATAATAGAAGAAGCACTGTTAAATGGAAAAAAACGGGGATTAATCGATAAGCTGATCAGGAAATACTATTCAGAGGATTTCGACAGGTTGAACTTTGATAACCGCATCAGGATCTACCTCGATACTCCATAGAAATGATTCTTTACTTTTTCAAATTTTGATCATACTATTGTCAAGTGAATCGATTCCTGAAATACGCTCCATATATATTTGCCTCCATATTTATCATTTTTCTCTTTTTATCAATAGAGGCACTGCTCAGGAGCCCGTTTTTTTCCAGAGACGATGGAAATCATAAGGATGTAAAAAAATATCATTATGCTTTTTTTCTCCCCGCATCAGATTACTCTTTTTTCAAACAGCTGAAAGAGGGAGCCCTCTTCGCCACGGAATCAATGGACTGTTCCATAACTTTTCATGAGATCGATGCCGACCCTATGAGTTTTACAATGGTACCTTTTTCCGGCGTAGACGGTATCGTAATCTATCCATATACAAAAAATGAGAGGACTGTGGAAAATCTCTCGAGAATTGCTCAAGCCGGAATTCCGGTAGTGCAGATAGAAAATGAAATTATTAGAGACGAAACTACTTTTTTCATAGGAACCAATAACTTTGAAACGGGTAAAGCCATTGGAAAGCTGGTTTTAGAAGCTAAAAGGGATTTTCTCAATATTGCCCTTGTATACAGTGATAAAAATCCGGGGCTCATGTCTGACGGCAATCTGATTGAACACGGACTGCTCTCTACAATCGGAGATAGTCTCAATAATCTACAGACGGAAGTATCCAGCTTGAATCCTCTTGATGCGGAAAGACTTACATACAAGCTTATGCGTCAGGATCTGCCTATCGATGTCATTATATTAACAGATCCCAATGATACGCTGGTTACGGTTCAGGCTATAATTGATATGAATCTTGTCGGTGCCATTCAAGTCATCGGTTTCGGTGAAGATGAGCGGATAAAAGAGTTTATCAATAAAGGATTGGTAATTGGAACAATTATCAGAAATCCCTACAGAATCGGTTTCAGCGCAGTAATGGCTTTACAGGAGCTCAGTACAAATGGTTATACTTCAGCCTACGTCGATACGGGGATCAGCGTAATAACCGGAAATGTATCAGGTGATGAGACAAATGAATAGATTACGGATTAAAAACTCATTAAGAGTAAAGCTTTTATATTATTTTATCTTCTCCATGTCCTTTACATTGATCTCTTTCGGCTTTATTTTTGCCAATTCTCTCTCCCTCCAGGATATTGCCGATGAGAGATTTGAAGATGAGCAGTTTCTACACGATCTGCAATTTCAGCTCGATGAAATACAGGAACCTCTCGAATCCTATCTAAGCGTATTCTCATCTTCATCCCTTGCAAAACTTCTCTACTCCGTAGAGACGCTTAAAGACACACTCCCGGAAAGTCGTCCCATTTCCCGGGATGAAGCAGAATTGCTGAAAAGAGAGATCTATTTTCTGATTGATTCCTATCTAATCCAGGTGAATCAGGCAATTGAGATGAAACGGGGCAGGAATGTTCTCGGATACACTGAGGGGTTTGAAGAACTTTCCATTCTATATAATTATATTACTGAAAGGATCAACAGAGTCAGTCTCCAGGGATTTAGAAGTCAACTTGGAGAATACAGGAATTTTCTTGAACTATTCAGGAAAGTTCAGATGTACAGCCTTATTCTCATTGTGCTGATAATAGCACTCTCTTTTTCCATATTGATGAAAAATGTGAATAATGTATCATATCCCATTCATCAGTTATCCCTTATGGCCGGAAAAATATCCGGAGGGGATTTTAATATTCCCGATATCAGTTTTAATTCTGTCACTGAGATCAATCACGTTGCGACTGCATTTAATAATATGAAGAACAGTATAAGCCATTACATAATGGAGCTGAAAAAACAGAAAGAGATTGAACAGCAGATAATGACAGAGCGCGTACGGAATCTCAAAATGGAACAGCTGTTAAAGAGGATGGAGCTCTACACTATGCAGGCTCAGATGAATCCCCATTTTCTGTTCAATACTATTAATACGGGAGTTCAGCTTGCCATAGTTGAGGAAGCGGAAAAAACGGCAGACTTTATGGAAAATCTTGCTGCATTGTTTCGTTACAATATCAGAGAAAAGAAATTCTTTGTTCCCTTAAGACATGAATACGAAGGGCTTCAATCGTATTTCAACATACTGAAAATCCGCTTTCCCAATTCCCTTAAACTGGAAATGGATATAGATGATGACTTACTCGATCGTTTCAGTTGTCCTGCAATGATTCTCCAACCCATTGTAGAGAATTCTGTTCTCCATGCTTTTAAGAATAAGGAGGGTGTCGGTTCGGTAACAGTTTCCATTCAATATAATATGCCGAATCTTCGAATTTCAGTAAAGGATGACGGTATCGGCATACCGGCTAAAACAGTGAAAGCCTTACTGACACCTCATACTCATGATTATCAGCTCAGTTCCAAGTTATGGGACT